>ENA-OOZN01000755-OOZN01000755.1-human-gut-metagenome-genome-assembly--contig:-NODE-755-length-27710-cov-13.062050_pt1 | contig 27710 bp, 25 predicted proteins | sample MGYA00241187_ERZ501397 | MGnify/ENA primary metagenome ERZ501397 (study PRJEB25962, sample SAMEA2042921) | human gut metagenome | biome: human gut; feature: human-associated habitat; material: faeces... | reverse complement strand
CGCTAAAATAGAAAATCCGAACCTTTTCTCGATAGGAGAAGGGTTCGGATTTTTTGTATTCTTTGGAAAACAGAACGAAGGCTCTTTCCAAACGGCTGTGTGTCCAAAACCTTATCAAAAAAGACGTATCACGAAAGTCACAACTGTAAAGGTGCCGTAAGGCAGAAAGGACACAAACATGAAGTACGATGCAAGAGCTTGCCATTTCAACATGGACACCGGCTGCGTGGAACTGCTGCTCCGGGATGGAAGAAAGATTTCCATCGACTGCACCGGGGTCGAGGATGCGCTGGACATTACCGCTTCTTTGAGCTGGTGATGTCCGGCGTTTTTTAGTGTTGCCCGATCAATTTTAATGGAATCTTTATACTTCTACAATTTTCTTTACGGCTCCTTTATCTATTCCATGCTAATCTTTATGCACACGGATAGGTAAAGGAGCTTTTATGATTCAATATCCTCGTTACAGGCAGCACCGTTTTTCTTCTTTTCAGGTCATTATTGCAGGTTTTGCGGCAGTTGATCTGGTGGGCGCGTTGCTTCTGATGCTCCCAATCGCTGCACAACAGCGGTGCGTCACACCGTTCCATGAGGCACTGTTTACCTCCACCTCTGCCCTTTGTGTGACCGGCCTTGTGGTTCAGGATACCGGCAGCTACTGGTCGGCATTCGGACAGAGTGTAATCCTTCTTCTGATCCAGATCGGAGGATTGGGCGTCATTACGGTGGGGGCTGCCTTAGCGCTGCTTTCCGGGCGAAAGATCTCCCTCAAGCAGCGCAGCACGATGCAGGAAGCCACGGCTGCCCCGCAGATGGGCGGCATCGTGCGGCTGACAGGCTTTATTCTGCGGATCACCGCCCTGTTTGAATTGGCCGGTGCTGCACTGCTGCTGCCGACATTTTGCGCCGATTATGGTTTGCGCGGGATCTGGTATGCACTGTTTCATTCCATTTCGGCGTTCTGCAATGCCGGTTTTGACCTGCTGGGAACAGAGGGGGCAAAATTTGTTTCGCTGACACGGTATGCAGGGAACCCATTGCTTACCACAGTGATCGCGGCCCTGATCGTCTTTGGCGGCCTTGGTTTTCTGACATGGGAGGACATTTGTACATATCGCCTTGATTTTCACCGTTATCGGATGCAGAGCAAGGTGATCCTTGTCACAACGGCATTTCTTCTGGTACTGCCGACGCTGTACTTTTATTGTTTCGAGTTCACGGCAGGCTCTGCCCGGCAGCGCATTTTATTGTCGATGTTCCAATCCGTTACCCCCCGTACTGCCGGCTTTAACACCGCCGATCTTGCTGCGATGGGCAGCACTTCACAGGCATTGATGGTGGTTCTGATGCTGTTGGGCGGTTCGCCCGGCTCTACGGCAGGCGGCATGAAAACCACAACAGTTGCCGTTCTGCTGGCCAATATGTGGGCGACCTTCCGCCGCAGAGAAGATGCCGAATTTTTCGGGCGGCGCATAGATGGTTCCGCGGTCAAGAATGCTGCCACCATCGCAGGGATGTATTTGACGCTGTTCTTCCTCGGAGCCTTTGTCATTGCTACGGCAGAGCAATTGCCGATGTCGGTCTGTCTGTATGAGACTGCTTCGGCTGTGGCAACGGTGGGTCTGACATTGGGTATCACGCCGCAGTTGGGCATCCTTTCGCAGGGGGTGCTGATCGCACTGATGTTTTTGGGACGTGTTGGCGGATTGACGTTGATCTATGCGGCATTTGGCAGCAGCCCTGCCCACTCTCGTCTGCCGCAGGAGAAGATCGCAATCGGATAAAGGAGGCAAGTATGAAATCGATTCTTTTGATCGGGCTTGGCCGTTTTGGCCGCCATATTGCGCAGGAACTGAATGAGCTGGGTCATCAGGTCATGGCCATCGACAGCAACGAAGACCGTGTGAACGCCGTGCTTTCCTATGTGACGAATGCACAGATCGGTGACAGCACCAGCGAATACTTTCTGCGCTCCCTTGGTGTCGGCAATTTTGATGTGTGCATCGTAACCATCGGCGGCAATTTTCAGAGTTCGTTGGAAACAACATCCCTGCTCAAGGAACTGGGCGCAAAGCTTGTGGTCTCGCGTGCAGAGCGGGATGTACAAGCCAAGTTCCTGCTGCGCAACGGTGCGGATGAAGTGGTCTATCCGGAAAAGCAGCTGGCAAAGTGGGCAGCGATCCGATACAGCTCCGAACATATTCTGGATTATATCGAGTTGCAGGACGACCACGCCATCATGGAAGTGACCATTCCGCCGGAGTGGATGGATCGTACAATCGGTGAGATCAATATCCGAAAAAAGTATAATATCAACATTCTTGCGCTGAAAAAAGACGGAAAACTCGATATGAACATCACGCCGGATACGCAGCTGTGCCGGGATGAAAGTATGCTGGTTTTGGGAAAATACGCATCGATCCAGAAGTGTTTCCGGCTCTGAAAAGATAGGACGGATCATATGGATGTCGTTTTGTTGCTGATGGTTCTTGGAGTCATGTTGAGTGGTTTCCGGGCAGCAGATGCGCTGGATCACATGCGGAAGGAGATCATTCGACAAGAAGGAAAAAGACGTGGCTGGTGGTCGTAACCATCAAATTGTGCTATACTGTGGGCAAGGCAGGTGATCTTTATGAATCAGAACGACCAACCCACTGAACATATTCTGGCGTGTCTGTCGTCCTCTCCCTCCAATGCAAAGATCGTGCGGACGGCAGCAACGATGGCAAAGGCGTTCGGCGGGACCTTTACAGCTCTGTATGTCCGGACTCCGGATTCGGATCAGATGGGAAAAGAAGACTGTCGGCGCTTGCAGCAGCACATTCGTATGGCAGAGCAGGCAGGTGCCGACATTTCTACGATCTACGGAGATGACATTCCGCAGCAGATCGCAGAGTTTGCCCGCATCTCCGGCATTACAAAAATCGTGCTGGGGCGCTCCAGCGTACATCGCCGCCATTTCTGGAGTGGACCGTCACTGACTGAAAAATTGACGCTGACTGCCCCCAATCTGGATATTTATATCATCCCGGATGCTTCTGCAGAGACCGGCTACGGTTCAGGACGGAAGCTGTTTACCCGTCCGCTTCTGCCGTCTGTCCGTGATCTGCTGATCACCGCAGGCATCCTGAGCTGCATCACGCTCATCGGCTTCTTTTTCCTGCAGCTGGACTTTGCGCGCTATAACATTATCATGCTCTATATGCTGGGGGTGCTGTTCACCGCATTGTGTACCAGCGGTTACACCTGCGGTGTGCTGGGCTCTGTTGCCAGTGTTGCGCTGTACAATTTTTTTCTGACGGAACCGCGCCTGACATTCCATGCGTATGATCCCGGTTATCAGGTTACATTTGTCCTGATGCTGACCTCTGCAATCATTACCTGTACGTTGACGACACGGCTGAAGGATCATGCAAAAATGTCTGCGCAGGCAGCGTTCCGTACAAAAATACTGTTTGATACAAATCAGCTTTTACAGAGAGCAAAAAGCGAAGAAGAAATCCTCTCTCAGACAGCGTCCCAGTTGATGAAGCTGCTGAACCGGAGTTTGATCGTTTACCCGGAACAAAACGGAGATCTTGGGTCAGAACAGGTTTTTGGGATTGATGGGGAAGTGCCGTGTAACATCTTTTCTGCACCGGAAGAACGGGATGCAGCAAACTGGACGTTTGCCAACAAAAAGCGTTCCGGCGCAGGCACGGATAGCTACCCGGATGCAAAGGGGCTTTATCTTGCGCTTCGGACCGGAGGCGGCGTGTTTGGAGTGATCGGGATTGATCTGTCCGAAAAACCGCTGGATGCCTTTGAAAACAGTGTGCTGCTTTCCATTCTGGGCGAAGGTTCGCTGGCCATCGAAAACCGCAGAAATGCGCTGGAAAAAGAGCAAGCTGCATTGCAGGCAAGGAATGAAGAGCTGCGGGCAAACCTGCTGCGCACAATCTCCCATGACCTGCGCACCCCCCTGACCTCCATTTCCGGCAATGCCAGCAATCTGCTTTCCAACGGAGAAACGCTGGATACAGAGACCCGGAACAAGATCTGCACCGATATTTTTGACGATGCGCAATGGCTGATCGGTCTGGTGGAAAATCTGCTTTCCATCACCCGCATTGAAGATGGGCGGATGAATCTGCAGATCTCGCCGCAGCTGATGGACGAAATGATCGAAGAAGCACTGCATCATGTCAACCGGAAAAGCTGCGAACACACCATCACAACACAGTATGGGGACGAGATCCTCTTGGTCAATGTGGATGCACGGCTGATCATGCAGGTCGTTGTCAATCTGGTGGATAACGCCATCAAATACACCCCCGTGGGCTCGGTTATTCAGATTTCGGCTTACCGGAAAGACCATCAGGTCGTAGTGGACGTTGCAGATAACGGTCCCGGCATTCCGGATCGCGCAAAAGCACAGGTGTTCGAGATGTTTTATACCGGGCAGAGCCGCATCGCAGACAGCCACCGCAGCCTTGGACTGGGCTTGCCCCTCTGCCGTGCAATCTTGACGGCTCACGGCGGAACATTGACCCTGCGTGACAACATTCCCAATGGCAGTGTCTTTTCCTTTACATTGCCGCAAAGTGAGGTGAATATTCATGAATAAGCCGACCATTCTGGTCGTAGAGGATGATGTTCCTGTACGGTGTCTGATCACAACGACCCTGAAAACCCACGGCTATAAATATCTGACTGCTTCCAATGGGGAAACGGCGATCATGATGACTACCAGCCACAATCCGGACATCATGCTGCTGGATCTTGGGCTGCCCGATATAGACGGCATCGAGGTCATCCGCAGCGTCCGCACATGGTCGAACCTGCCCATCATCGTCCTGAGTGCCCGGAGCGAAGATTCTGATAAGATCGAAGCGCTGGACAACGGCGCAGACGATTATCTGACAAAGCCGTTTTCCGTGGATGAGCTGCTGGCAAGACTGCGTGTAACACAGCGCCGATTGAATCTGCTGGCTTCCGACGGTATAAATAGTCCGGTTTTTGTCAATGGTCCTTTGAAGATCGACTTCTCGGCAGGCTGCGTCTGGCTGAGCGAGAATGAATTGCATTTGACCCCCATCGAGTACAAGCTGCTGTGTGTGCTGGCGCATAATGTGGGCAAAGTGCTGACGCATACCTCCCTCACGCAGAAAGTATGGGGCAGTACGCAGGAAAATGACATCGCTTCCTTGCGAGTTTACATGGCGTCCCTGCGCAAAAAACTGGAACGATACCCGGATGCGCCGCATCTGATCCAGACCCATGTTGGTGTCGGATACCGGATGCTGCGCGCAGAAAATGATGAAGCATAGTAAAAAAACAGGGTGCGTCCTTGAATAGGACGCACCCTGCCAAAAGCCACAGACGATAGCGATATGTACAACAGGGAGTTCCCCGATGCTGGGTGTTCGTAAAACAGTTTTTGAGAACCAACACGGCAACTGCCGGTCAGGATTGGTTACGAGTACCCGGCTAGACCGAGGAAGCATCTAAATCGGAAGTTATGGGAGGGAAGCTCAATGGAGGAACGGACATATCAGACCCGTTGCGGAACGATTCACTATTGGGTGAGTGTGTCAAACCCGGATGCAATTACGCTTGTTTTTCTGCCGGGATTGACTGCGGATCATCGATTGTTTGATAAGCAGATTCAGTATTTTGAGAACAGGTATAATGTTATCGTCTGGGATGCGCCGGCACACGGTTCCTCATGGCCGTTTCGATTTGATTTTGATCTGTTCGACAAGGCAAAATGGCTGAACGATATCTTAAACCAAGAAGGAATCACAAAGCCTGTCATTGTTGGGCAGTCCATGGGTGGATATGTGGGACAGGCTTATGCACAGCTTTACCCAGACAAAATGACAGGCTTTGTCTCCATTGATTCTGCACCGCTGCAACGAAGCTATGTGACGGCAGTTGAAATTTGGCTTTTGAAACGGATGGAACCGGTATATGCTCACTATCCGTGGAAATGGCTCCTGAAATCGGGGTCGGAAGGCGTTGCTACGACTGATTATGGTAGAAATCTCATGCGTGAAATGATGCTGACTTATGACGGCAATCAGAAACGCTATGCACAAATTGCTGGACATGGCTATCGTATTTTGGCAGCGGCCATGGAAAAGGACCTGCCATATGAGATCAAGTGCTCTGCATTATTGATGTGCGGTACACAAGATCACGCTGGTTCGTGTATACGGTACAACAAAGCATGGCATCGCAATACGAAAATTCCTTTGACGTGGATCGAAGGAGCAGGACACAATTCCAATACAGACAAACCCGAACAGGTGAATCGCTTGATAGAGGAATTTGTTGCTGATATTTTATAACAGACAACTTCCAGTTTGCCGTACTCGTTCCCAGCAGGGTTTGGGGTGGGACCGCGTTTGCGAAGCGATGATTTTGTCGGGTGAAACAGCGGCAAAATGAATCGGGTGTGTTGCGGGACGGTATCGGAACTCCACACAGCGTCTTAAACAAAAGAAAATGCGAGCGACATCAGTGGCGGCACTCGCACAAAAGATTACTCTTTCTAATATCAGTGATATTGTATGTGAACTAATTCAACTTGTCAACAACTTTTTTCAGAAATTCAAAAGAAGTTGCTATCAATTTGTTTCCTTCTGGACCTTCAAAATAATCTATATGCCTTTGCATTCGACCGTTTACGAATTCAGTGAGTTGCTTTATCCGACGTTTTTTGACGGAAGGGCTAACAATTTTGTTATAAGCATATAGCAAGCAGACAATTTCAAACATCGGACGGCTTGTCAATTTGCTGCGGCGTTCACCAGCTGAGATATTGTCGAGTGATGCAATAAAGGCCGAGATCTCAGGTGATGGCCTTGTTGTGCTCGTGCGAGACAGCGCATTGAGCAAACAGTTATTATGCGCGCAAGCATTGCGCAAACTTTTGACCGGATTCAAAACTCTTTGGGGTAACAGTGGTGTAAACTGTGGATTTCGTTCTGCATAAAAACGGTACATACGCAAAAATTCGCCAAATCCAATCAGTTCTTCCAGAACCCACATTGGACAATCAACGTCATAAATACGTGTTGATAGATACGCCTGCGGACTCTGTGCCGGGAAAACAGAACATACTGCAAAATACTTTTCAATCGTTCTTTTTCAGTTGCCCCATCAATTCCTGAAAACTTTCCAGAGCACTCTGCAAATTTTCAATAATATCCGCGGCAAGTTCGTCCGGCGCAGGGAGATTGTCCAAATCGGCAAGCGACTTGTCCTTCAGCCAGAAAATATCCAGACTGGTTTTATCACGTTCCAGAATTTCATCTACCGTGAATCTGCGCCAGCGGCCTTCTGGATTTTCCTGTGACCATGTTTCTGTGCGTTCGTGGCGGTTTTCCGGATGATAGCATTGAATGAAATCCTGCAAGTCAGCGTCCGTCATGGGATGCTGACGAAGCGTAAAGTGAACATTTGTGCGAAAATCGTAGATCCAGACTTCCTTTGTCTGACGCTCTGGGCTGGCGGGACGCTTATCGAAGAAAATCACATTTGCCTTTACACCCGGCTTGTAAAAAATGCCAGTTGGCAGGCGGAGAATGGTGTGCAAGTCCGTGGTGTCCAATAGCTTTTTACGGATGATCTCGCCTGCACCACCCTCGAATAGAACGTTATCCGGTACAACAACGGCCGCCTTTCCGGTCGGCTTCAGAATCGTATTGATATGCTGGATAAAGTTGAGCTGTTTATTCGAGCTGGTCGTCCAGAAATCCTGCCGGTTGTAGACCAAATCCTCCTCTTCCTGCTCCTCTTCTTCATTGGTGAAGGTGATGGAGGATTTTTTACCGAACGGCGGGTTCGTCAATACATAGTCTACACGATAACCCGGGTCAGACAGCAGCGCATCCCCACGCATGACGGGGACTTTGCCGTACAGGTCACCGATATTGTGCAGATACAGATTCATCAGGCAGAGTTTGAAGGTAGCAACCACAAGTTCAGTTCCATAGAACGTTTCGTTTTTCAGGAATTCTTTCTCTGTGCGGTCGAGTGCATAGTTCTTTGGGTCAGCCAAGAACGCCTGTGCAGCAAGGAAAAAGCCGCCGCTTCCACAGCAGGGGTCAGCAATCGTTTTTTTCGGTTCCGGGCGCAGACAGGCCACCATTGCTTTGATGAGCGGGCGGGGTGTAAAATACTGCCCTGCACCACTTTTTACGTCCTCGGCGTTCTTTTGCAACAAACCTTCGTAGATCTCGCCCTTCACATCGGAGGACATGGATACCCAGTTTTCCTTGTCAATCATCTGCACCACGCGGTACAGGATGGAAACATTGCTGATTTTGTTGACGGCCCCTTTGAAGATCTGCCCTAAAATGCCGCCCTCATCGCCCAGCCGCTCCAGTATAGCGCGGTACTGATTTTCCAGCTCTGCGCCCTTAAGCGTGTTCATATCCGACCAAGTATAACCTTTAGGGATGCCGGTTTCTCGCTTGTACGGCGGGCGGGAGTATTCATCGGACATTTTCAGGAAGATCAGGTAGGTAAGCTGCTCAAGATAATCGCCGTAGGATACGCCATCGTCCCGCAGCGGATTGCAAAGTCCCCAGACTTTGGAGACGATATTAGAAGATTGTTCACTCATCACTAGACTCCGTTGCGGCTTCTTGGCTGAAATCAATATCGCCAACCACAAATTTACTTTTATCTAAAATCTTATCAATTGATACTTTCATTGATTTTGCTATTGCATAATAATCTCCGAAAAATGGAAGGGTCGTATTTATAGCACGGTCTAGGGATTTTTGTGCACCTCTAATCTCTTCCATTGAAGACTGCAAATCTGTAAGACCTGTACAACTTGTATCGAGTGCCGATTTCAAAACACAAAGTTGTCTTAAATACTGTATTAAACCTTGTAAATTATCTGGAGTTTTTATATACTTGCTTTCAAGAATTCCTAATGTATTTGATTCCATTTTTGCCCAACTATTCTTGATAGCATCATTATGTTTTGTGAACTTTTGTCCAAATCCATTGATGCAGATTGCAGCCTCTTGAATACTTCTTTTTATAATTACTGCATTTCCATGTGGTTTGATTTTTTGAACAGCGACGTTAACCCCGATTGACATTTCATCTATATCCATACTAAGTCCTTGAATCTCATTGTTTAAGAAATTTTCTTCCTCTTCAAGACCGGCCAAATAATCAACGAACCCATTTTCTCCATCAGATAAGTCATCCGGCTTCGACTGTACGGTGGTTTTAAGATGAGATGATTTCAGAAAATCTTGCACAGGGTTACTAAATTCAACGGTCTCATTGACTGCACCTGAAAAGTTTTTTGTCAAAAAATTCTCGAGTTTCTTGAAATCAGAAAAGTGCGTAGTATAATGTTGCGTTCGATATTGCTTAAGATCAAATGGCAAGCTGTTTATATCATCTTGCGTAATCATGATGGTCTTTTTGTTGAGCGCATGTGCAATACCTAATTCATACATCACGTTTGCATTTAACCCGGTCAAATTTGCTAGAATTATATCGGCATCATAAATTGGCTGAATGACATCTTTCATTATATTTTGTGAATTGCCAACATCACCCGCGTTCATGAATTCATACGAATCCTTAAAATCGTCTTTCAGGGTATTATAAACTTCTAGCATTTCATTTGCAAAGGGAGTGATAACAAAAACCATTGGCTTTTTATCATTTGAGTCCATGAATTTTTCTCCTGTCAGTCTTTTTCTTCAAACGCCTGTTTTAAAATACTCTGCCGCATTGCATCCGCCTGTGCAAGCGCGGCATCAACTGTTTTTTCAATGCTATCGCAAACGGAAAGCCTGTCCGATATTTGTTTTACCAATTTTTCTTGCTCCTGCAAATCCGGTACACCAATAGGAAGATTTGCATAAGCAGATACATTTAGGTGACCTTGTGCGGCACCTCGTTCATTTTTCTTTACAATAGCTCTACCCATCGGAGAATTGGTGTATTGTGCTAAGAATTCTGGAATAACTTTGGATATATCCGGAACGGCAATGACCACATCTATTGCATTGTATCCATTATACCGCGCAGGAACGACCGATGCCATTCCCAGATTTGCTCCGGAACGTGAGATAAGAACATCATTTGTGTGAACTTCACTTCTACAATTTTGCTGGTGACCTTCTTTTGAAATCATCACCCAGTCAGTATCGTTAATATATCCTCTACGAACATTTGCATTGCGAAAAGCAGGAACGCCATTTTCGGAAACATAATATTGAGTTGGTTTTATAACAATGCCAACCTTTATATCTAAGCAAACGTCTTTTATATGAACCGATGTTGTTGAGACAGAATCAAAAATTTCCTTTAGTACAGTCTGCCGATATACCTCTAACTGCTCTTTTGTAGTTTTAAGAGTATCAACAGCCTTGTCAAGTTCAGAAAAAAGCTCTTCAATGCGAGCGACAATACGCTGCTGTTCTGTTATCGAATCCGGGTATGAAATTTCTAATTTTTTTAGAATTGTTTGACTAATGTTGGGTTGTGCTCCACCAACGCCTTGCTTAATCAAATTGGGACGCTGAAAAAGAAGGTAATAATATAAATACTTTAATGATACGTTTTCATTTTGAAAAATACCACATACCGCTTGATTTGTAGCTGCATCAATCCCTAAAAAAGCTAGTTTTCCAATGGTAGCCCCATAAAGTGCGATTAAAAGTGTTCCTGCTGGGAAAATTTTTGCACTTGAATTCAATAGCCCCTCTTCTGTGATAAATTCCTCCGATGTTGTAATGATATTATTTTCAAGTTCTCCTGATTTCACCCATGGAATAGTTCCATTCTGATAATATGATTGATTCTTACGACTAGGTGTACCACCACTTGTGGTTTTGCAAATTTTTCCAAGAGGCTCTTTTTTCCAATTCATTTGTTTTTACCATTAGATATTACCAAGTTTCCGGTTCCATTGCTTTTAACATTGCCTGTTGATGCTGGTTATATTTGTTTTCATCATAAATTCCAGATGTATGACAGTGTGGGCAGTAAAATTCTCCATCACTATCACATCGGAGTTGTATGATGTTCTTTTCACTGTCCCAACAATGTGTACAGTACATAAATTCTTCCGGTTGGTCTTTCAATTGCAAAAACAGTGCACCGTGCCGAATAATTTTATCTTCCAAATCTTGTTTCTTTTTCAGTTCATGAAGTTCTTCCTTCAATTGACCGTTTTCAGCTTGCAAATCTAGCGCTTGAGCACTTAAATCCAATAGTTGCCGATACAGTTCAATGTTATCTGCTTGCTGTACAACTTTGGCAACATCTTTGATGCCCTCATACAAACCCATTTTTGTCTCTCCTTACGCTACCAATTCCTCATTCATTTCGTCCAAAATCTCCTGATACTTTTCTCCGAACACCCGATAGAACCCACCCAAGCCGCCTTTGCTGTCAAACGGCGTATACTCCAAGTCCTCCGGCAGAATGCTCAGCGATGTGATGATATGCTCCTTGATCAGCCGCAGCCATTCCATCTGTTCAGCGGTAAAGTGAACCGCACCGGTGTTGCGGCGGAAAGTCCACTGTTTGAAGTTGTAGTTTACCCGGTCGGCAAAGGGCGAAAGGGTATCCGTATAGCCCATCTGAAAACGGATAATAGAAATCAAATCGGTCAGCTGAGCGAGTGTGCCTTTTTTTACCTTGTCAGGCTGCTTGATGTCATAACAATCCCACAGACGCTCGACCGTGATGCCCTTTGCTTTGAGTTTTTGATACAGTTCCGTCAGTTTTTTCAGTACCATCGGACGTTTTTTATACGTTTCATTGTAGATGATGCGCAGGGCAATGATCTCATCTTTATTTTCCTCGATGAAATCCTTGAATGTAGAAATCACCCGGTCTGCCGTTTCCTCCTGATTGGTGTCATAACCGGCAAAGAGTACCTTGTCCAAATTGACGCTGTCGATGATCTGGTCATGGCTGCGGCGGACATTTTCAATAAAATCGCGCACTTCCGGCTTCTGGAAAGGTGCAACGGCCTGTTTGATGAGCTCTTTCTGAGTCTGTGCAAGCTGTTCCGGTGCGGGCGTAAGCACGCCGCTTTCTGCTTGTGCTTTGGCCTGAATGACATCTTCATCAAAGGCATTCAGCAGATTCTCCGCAATCTGCTCTGCGGTCTGCCCTACGGTTTCTTTGAACTGCTTGTGTTCGCTGCGTTCCATCCTGCGGCTGAGACGAATCACACGGTTTGCAAGAGAAGTCAAGGTATCCTCATCCCGTGCACCGAGTGCAATGTTCATCATCAGTTCCTTCATGGAAACAGCTGGCTTGCGTTCCAGCGTGCGGGTCTCGGTCTTTTTGGATTTGGTTACACCCACTGCATCCACGATCACAAAGTGATCTTTGTTTTCCGTAGCAGAAGGTGTTACCTTTTGTAAATCATCCTTGCTCAGCGTGCGGGTGCCGCGGCCTTTCATCTGCTCGAAGTAATTGCTGCTGCGCACATCCCGCATGAACAGCAGGCACTCGATGGGCTTTACATCCGTACCGGTCGCGATCATATCCACGGTAACGGCTATACGTGGGTTGTAGTCATTCCGGAACGAGCTGAGAACAGCTTCCGGATTCTGTGCGCTGTAAGTGATCTTTCTGCAAAAATCGTTTCCTTCGCCGAATTCTTCCCGGACGATCTGAACAATATCGTCTGCATGGCTGTCCGTCTTGGCAAAAATCAGCGTTTTGGGGACTTCTTTCCGGTAGGGGAACAGCGTGGTATGGAGTGCTTCTTTGAAGGTGCGAATCACAGCACGGATCTGGTTTGGATTTACGACATCCTTATCCAGTTTGGACTGTGTGTAGAACACATCCTCGTCCATCTGCTCCCAGCGTTTAGCGCGCGTCAGGCGGTTGCGCCGCTCGATCAACTGCTTCAGGATGGTTGCACCATTTTTCGTCACATCGGTTTCAATCAGATAAATGTCCTCTCCAACGTTAACGCCGTCCAGAACGGCCTGCTCTCGCGTATATTCGCTGACAAAATTTTCATTGAAGTAGCCGATGGTTCGCTTATCCGGCGTAGCGGTCAGGCCGATGATAAACGCATCAAAATAGGAAAGCACTTGACTCCATACATTGTAAATAGAACGATGGCATTCATCTACAATGATACAGTCAAAGAACTCCGGCGGAATTTTGGCATTGTAGACGACCTCTTTTGGTGCTTTGCTTTCGGCGGTGACATATTCCGCAAAGGGAATCTCTTCTGCCTGTTCGTCCAGTTCTTCCCCTTTTAGAATGGAATACATCCGCTGAATCGTACTGATGCAGACCTGTACATCCCCGGAAATATAAGAATTTTTTAATCGGCGTACACCATACAATTCCGAAAAGCTGCGAGGATCGTCATTGGGCTTGTAGGCCATGAACTCGCGCTCGGCCTGTTCACCAAGGCTGCGGGTATCTACCAGAAAAAGGATGCGATTCATTCTGCCGTATTTCAACAGCCGATAGGCGGCAGTAATGGCTGTAAAGGTCTTGCCTGCGCCGGTTGCCATCTGCACAAGAGCACGCGGCCGATTTTCTGAAAACGAAGTGTCCAGACCATGAATTGCACTGATTTGACATTTGCGGAAGCCCGATTCATCCAGCTGCGGGATACGCTTCAGATTGTTGCGCACAGTGTCCGGTTCAGCAAGCCAGCGTTTCAACGTCTCCGGGCGGTGGAACGAGAATACCTTGCGCGAACGATATTTAAGATCTGCGTAATCGGTAAAACGCACCAATTCGCCAGTGGCTTCGTAGGCGAACCGAACCTTGTACTCCCGCTTTACCCATTTGAACTGGCTATTTGCATAGCGGCTGGACTGCGTTTCCACATCTGTCAGCGCTTGACCTTCTTCGTCTTTCTTTGCCTCTACAACACCAACTGGCACTCCCTCAATGAAAAGTGCATAATCCACCGGACCGGTATTGGTAGGGAACTCGCGCACTGCAACACCGGAAGCAACCGTCAGATTTAGTTGTTTCAGATCCTGAATTGTCCAGCCACTTTGCCGCAATCTGTTATCGATTTGTTCCCGCGCTCTTGCTTCCGGAGTCATAACGATGCACCTGCCTTTGCTATCTTAGAGCAAACTGTTGATACCTCTATTTTATAAGATGCAACACAATATTACAAGTGTTTCCCTTTTATAAATTTTAAAGCGATATACTTCATGAGAATTTTTCAAAGTACTTGAAAATACGTAAAATTCATGGCATAAATTATACGAAACAATTGCTGCTTAGTATCTGTTGCTCAACAATATCTAAATGGGAGGTGCCTGCCATGACCGCCGTGATCTATGCCCGCTATTCATCGGATAACCAACGCGAAGAATCCATTGAAGGCCAGATCCGGGAGTGCGCGGCCTATAAGGTTATGCCGAGTATTATTCAGCAGACCTTGCCGAGAAGGTCGTGCGTGGACAGACCGAGAACATCCTGAAAGGCCGCTGCAACGGTGGCCGTGGAACCTTTGGCTACACGCTGGATTCTGAGCGGAAGTTCCACATTGACCCTCTCACCTCTCCTTTTGTGCTGGAATCGTTCAGGAAGTACAATGAAGGCTCCACTATGAAGGAGATCCGTGATTGGCTGAACGAAAACGGCATCAAGAACCCGGTGGGCGGTGCGTTTACTTATAACAGCGTTGAACATATGCTCAAGAATCGGCGGTACATCGGGGAGCTGAAATTCCGGGATGTAGTCGTACCGGATGCTATCCCGCCCATCATTCCACTGGAATTGTTTGAGGATGTGCAGGAGAAAATCGCCAAAAACAAAAAAGCCCCTGCCCGTAGAAAGGCAGAGGATGACTACCTGCTCACCACCAAGCTGTTCTGCGGCTACTGTGGGGCGTTGATGTTTGGCGAAAGCGGCACAAGCCGGACAGGTGAAGTTCACCGCTACTATAAATGTGCTACCGCCAAGAAGCACAAGGGCTGTAAGAAAAAGACCGTCCGCAAACAGTGGCTGGAAGATCTGGTGGTCAACCAGACCATGCAGCTTATCCGGGATGATGCCGCCATGGAATCCATCATCGCTAAGGTCATGGAGCTGCAAAACAAGGAGAACACCAACATTCCCCTCTATGAGAAACAGCTTCGAGATGCGGAATCTGGTATCCAGAATATGCTCAATGCGATTCAGGCCGGTATCCTGACCAGTTCCACCAAGGAGCGGTTGGAGCAGCTGGAAGAAACCAAGCGTGAGCTTGAAGCCCGCATTGCAGAAGAGAAGCTGGCAAAGCCCAAGGTCACGGAGGAGTTCATCTGGTTCTGGCTGCTGCGGTTCCGCAAGCTGGATATGAGCCTGAAAGACCAGCGGCAGGCACTGGTGGATACCTTCATCAATGCGATTTACCTGTATGATGATAAGGTTTTGATAACCTTCAATTATAAAGAAGGAACACAGACCGTCACCTTTGGAGAAGCGTCAGAAATTGCATCCGAGGGAAATGGTTCGGATTTGGATTGCTTTACTGCACCACAAGGAAGACAGCTTTTGGTAGCTGTCTTTTTTGTTTTACATGGCGTTTTCCCCTTAGCGGCAACAGCGGATAAGGGGACTTGAACAGCACGGCCACGCCGCAGGCGGGGCAACAAAAGCCCCAGTGGGGCTTTTGTTAGTGCGCGGTTCCTAGAGATTTAGGAATGTCTACCAAGAGGACTGCCGCTAAAGCATGCCGCTTTACAATAGCCCTTTGGGAAACTCTTTGTTGTGCGGATAAGAGGACTTGAACAGGGCGGCGGATGGGTCGTGGTCAGTTTTCGCTCCCTGAAACTTCAAAAAAGCAGCTTCTTCGCAAAATGAGTGATAGCACAGCCGCTGCAGATGTGTTATACTGATACCGGACAAGCTGAAAAGGCTCACCGCCCTGAAAAAAATTCTGAAGGAAGGTATTTCTATGGCAACTTGTACTCCCAAATCCTTTGATCTGACCGGCAAGGTCGCGCTGATCACCGGCGCATCCTACGGCATCGGCATGGCCATCGCCAAGGCAATGGCAGCCAATGGCGCGACCATCGTGTTCAACGACATCAAGCAGGAGCTTGTGGACAAGGGTCTTGCCGCTTACAAGGAGGCTGGCATCGACGCCCACGGCTACGTCTGCGACGTCACCGATGAGGACGCCGTGAACGCTCTGGTGGCAAAGATCACCGCCGAAGTCGGCCACATCAACATTCTGGTCAACAATGCGGGCATCATCAAGCGCATCCCCATGACCGAAATGAGCGCTGCTCAGTTCCGTCAGGTGGTGGATGTGGACCTGAACGCTCCCTTCATCGTGGCAAAGGCCGTCATCCCCGATATGATCGCTCAGGGCGGCGGCAAGATCATCAACATCTGCTCCATGATGAGCGAGCTGGGCCGTGAGACCGTCTCCGCTTACGCTGCTGCCAAGGGCGGCCTGAAGATGCTGACCAAGAACATTGCTTCCGAGTACGGCCAGTACAACATCCAGTGCAACGGCATTGGACCCGGCTACATCGCTACCCCGCAGACCGCGCCCCTGCGCGAGATCCAGCCGGACGGCAGCCGCCATCCCTTCGATCAGTTCATCGTCGCCAAGACCCCCGCTGGCCGCTGGGGCGAGGCAGACGATCTGGGCGGACCCGCTGTCTTCCTCGCATCCGAGGCTTCCAACTTCGTCAACGGCCTGATCCTGTACGTTGACGGCGGCATCCTCGCTTACATCGGCAAGCAGCCGGGCTGAGACGATTGCTGAGCCGATCGGGTAACTAAAACACAAGGGGGCTGCTGCGCAAGCCCCAACCAAAGAGACCGGAGTTGTTTGGCCAAACGGCTTTACAACTCCGGCCTTTTGCCGCCGCACCACAAAAACACAGCCCCGCTTTGGTGAAGGAGAAGCCAAAGCGGGGCTGTATTTTAATGAAGGAGAAAGGAAGGGAAAATCAGGTTACAGATTCAGCTCAAACTGTTCTGCCGTGATGGTTGCTTTGCCATCGGCAGCAAAGGTGATACCGTCGGCAGACTGGGGGGTGTAGATCCATACGGTCATGGTCTGCTCGCCATCGTTGGCGAAAACTTCGATGCTGTTTTTATCCAGCAGGATACGGAGCTTCAGGGCACCGTTCTGGCTGCGGACCTTGCAGCTGCGGCGGTGCACGATGTCGGCACGGGAACCGGCATAGCTGCGGTCCAGCGTCAGCTCGGAAGTGTAGGGGTCGTAGGTCAGGCTGGTGTGATGGTCTGCATCGGCAGCCAGCTTCAGGGTGAAGGAGCGGTATTCGCCGGGCTGCACCGTAACGGTCAGGTCAGCCACACGGCCCTTGATGCCTTCCAGAGAAGTTTCGCTTTGCACCGTCACATTTTCGTGGAAGGTGCGCTTGCCGTGGACGGCGTCCAGCTCCCGCACGGGGGTCTGGAAAATGCGTCCGTCCTTGATGTGCAGCTCGCGGGGGCAGATGGTCTGCCCGAACCACTTGCAGCCCTTGGGCTTATCCTCGGTGTCCGACCATGTTTGCAGCCATGCGGTCATGATCCGGCGGCCATCCGGGGCAAGGGTGGTCTGGGTGGCGTAGAAGTCGATGCCGCCATCCATCAGCTGCACGTTTTCTTTCGTGAAGGTGTGGGTGGCTTGGTCGTAGCTGCCGATGAAGGCAATCACGTTGTGACCGTTGTGGAACTCGCCCTTGGGCAGCATCTCCATGGGGCCGAGCATCAAGACCTGCTTGCCGTCCAGCGGGAAGAAGTCCGGGCACTCCCACATTTTGCCGTACTGGTTGTTGCAGCGTTCCAGCACCGTGACAAAGTGCCAGTCGAAGCCGTCTGCGCTCTGGAACAGTGCTGCTGCGCCGCTGCCGTCCTCGGCGAGGCAGACCGTAACGACGGAGTAGGTGCCGTCGGCCTCACGCCAGATCTTGGGGTCCCGGAAGTCGAACTTGCTGAAGCCTTCCGGCAGGTCTTTCTGGGTCAGCACCGGGTTGCAGGCGGGCTTTTCGTAGTTGAGACCGTCACCGATGGCAATGCTCTGGGTCTGGATATCCCGCATCTCCCCATTGGGCTGCTTTTCTGCCACCACGCTAGTGTACATCAGCAGCTGCTTGCCGTCATCCATCTGGGTGGCAGAGCCGGAGAAGCAGCCGGGGCCGTTGTCCGCCGGGGAATCCGGGGCCAGCGCACAGGGCAGATACTCCCAGTGCAGCAGGTCGGTGCTGACGGCGTGACCCCAGTGCATAGGCGCCCACCGCACATCGTAGGGGTTATACTGATAGAACTGATGATACTGCCCCTTATAGTAGGAGAAGCCGTTGGGGTCGTTGAGCCAGCCCACATAGGGGGTCAGGTGGTAAGCAGGGCGTTCCGCCGGGGAAATGGCAGCGCCGTGCTCGGCCTCGTAGGCACGGGCTTTTTGTAAGGTCAAATCGTTCATGGAATCCTCCAAAGGAAAGAACTCTTATGCGTAGTAAGCATCCAGATATTTCTGCATGATGGCCAGATAGTCGGACAGGCCGTAGGCTTCCAGCTTGCTCAGATATTCGTTCCACTCTGCATCGGTCGTGCCGTTCATGATCCAGTCCGCCTTCTGGGTATTCATGTAGGTCTGCAGATCTGCCTGCAGGTTAGAGACCTGCTCGGTGTCCTCGTTGCTCATAAAGACATTGGGATAGACATAATCGTTGTTCATATCCGGGGTGTAGATGTCCTTGATCCAGTCCAGACGGTACTGTGCATCGTCCGGGCAGGTAACGTATACACCATAGTACTCATCCAGAACCGCCAGAGGCCCGCTGACACACTGGGCTTCACGGACTTCCACGGGAGAAGCATCGCCCAGAGGAGCGTGCTTCAGCATGGGCTCGCCCTTATCGTTGGTGGACAGTTCAAAAATGTTAAAGCCTTCCGCATCGCCGTAGGTACCCCAGTTGTTCTGCGGAGACTGGAGGGGTGCGTACATCTGATCCAGCCATGCACAAACCAGTGCGGGGTTTTCCGCCTTTGCGGTGACAACGCATCTGCCGCGGGCAAAGCCGCTGGTGAAAGAGCCGTTCTGCGGGGTGATATTCCGGGTATCGGCGGTCAGGGCGGGCAGCGGCTCCCAGTCGGTCAGGTTGTCAATGTTGGCAACATCCCAGCTGAAGCAGACACCATAGCGGCCAGCCTTGCCCTTGGAAACATAAGTGGACCACTCCTGCGTGAAGCACTCCGGGTCGATGAGCTTTTCGTCATACAGCTTGTGCAGCCAGTCCAGACCATCGCGGTAGCCCTGCTGGGTGGCGGCACAGATGACTTTCCGGTCGTTGGTAACAGCGATATGGCGGTCTTTGTCTGCATCGCCGTAGCCTTCGCCAAAGCCATTGATGAGGATGCTGGGGTCCTGATCGCCGTTGTTGACGATGCAGGACATGGGGATGATGTCGCCGTCAATGCCATACTCTGCCTTGATCGAAGCGGCGTTATCACGGAATGCCATCAGCACCTGCTCAAACTCGTCCACCGTGGTGGGCATCGACAGACCGAGGAAGTTCAGCCACTTGGTATTGATGAAACTCATGTTGCCAATGGTCTGGATGGCGGTCTTTTCTGAGCCCAGCTGCTCGATCCAAGGCAGTGCCCAGATGTGGCCCTCGCTGTCGGTGCACATGGTGCGGTACTCCGGGTACTTCTCAAAGACCGTCTGGAGATTGGGCATATTGTTGTCAATGTAGTCTTCCAGATTGAGGATGACGCCCTGATCTGCGTAGCGCAGCAGATTGCTGTCGCTAAAATCAGCAGTAAAAACAAAATCCGTCAGGGTGTTGGGGTTGGACATATTCAGGGTGATCTTATCGCTCCACTGGTCGGACTGGATGGCGGTCCAGTCGATATGCACATTGGTCTGCTCTTCCAGACGCTTGAAGATGGTGCGGTTGTTCGGTTCGGGTTCGCTGCCCACAGGGAAGCTGGTCATACCGGTAAAGGTGACCTTTTCGGGCAGCGGAAATTCAACGGCACCGGTCGTGTCCACAGCTGCGGCAGCAGAATTGTTGCCGCCGGTGGATTTGCCGCCGCCACAGGCAGACAAAGCAGCGGCAGAGCCCGCCAGAGCGCAGACCTTGAGGAAGTTGCGGCGAGAGATCAGCTTTTTCATGGTATTTTCTCCTTTTTTATGTTTCTTTCTTCGTGTAACAGATGAGCGTACCGGCTCATAAAATTCCGGAATATCCTCAGCCCTTAATGGAACCAGCCATGATGCCGGCATCAAAATACTTCTGGAAGAAGGGATACATCACCAGCAGCGGCAGACTGGAAATAATAATGGTCGCATATTTGAGCAGCTCTGCCATCTTCGCACGTTCGGCAGTGCTCTGGATATCTGCGATCATGCCGGATTCCGGCTGGCTCTGGATCAGGATGGAACGCAGCACCAGCTGCAGCGGCTGCTTCGATGCGCTGTTCAGGTAGATCATGGCGTCAAAGTAGCTGTTCCACATTGCCACGAACTGCCACAGAGCCAGAACTGCCACCACCGGCATACAGACGGGCAGCAGGATCTTGAAGAAGTAAAGCATCTCGCTGGCTCCATCCACATCCGCAGCTTCACGCAGCTCACGCGGGATGCCTTGATAATAGGTACGGGCAATGATCATGTTCCACACGCTGAATGCGCCCGGCAGAATGACCGCCCACATGGAATCCAGCAGACCCAGATTGTTGATGAGCAGGTAGGTGGGGATCAGACCGCCGCTGAAAAACATCGTGATCACAAACAAGGTGTTGAAGATCGCTTTGCCTTTGAAGTCCGGCAGCGACATGGGATAAGCAGCAAGCATCGTCACAGCTACCGAGATGATGGTGAAGATGATGGAGTAAAGTACCGCGTTCTTGAAGCCGACCCAGATCTGCTTGTCCGAAACGACACGCTGGTAAGCATCCAGACTCCACTTGCTGAAATCAAAGGAGATGCCCTTGTTTTGCAGAGTGACCGGGTCCATAAAGGACGCGATGACGATGTAGATCATCGGAACGATGATCGCCAGCAGGAACAAGCCCAGAAGTGCGTAGCCGCAGTACAGGATGATCTTATCTTGTTTGGTGTAGAGGGCCATTTTTGATTTTTTCTGTTTTGCCATGGTAAACCCCTCCTTACAAGCCCTTGCCATCGTTCATTTTGGCAACGACCTTGTTCACTGCGATCAGCAGGATGACGTTGACAATGGTGTTGAACAGACCGACTGCCGTGGAAAAGCTGTAATCGCCGTCCAACAGGCCCTTTTTATAAACGTAGGTTGCAATGATCTCGGCAGTGTTCAGGTTCAGGTCCGTTTGCAGGGCATAGGCTTTTTCAAAACCGATGCTCATGATGTTGCCTGCCTGCAGGATGAACTGGATCACGACCATATCCTTAATGGCGGGCCACTCCACCGTCATGATCTGCTGGATCAGGTTTGCGCCGTCGATCATCGCAGCTTCCTTCAGATCCTTGCTGGCGTTAGAAAGGGATGCGGTGTACATGATGGATGCCCAGCCGGCACCCTGCCAGATGCCGCTGATGATGTAGATGGGGCGGAATGCTTCCGGCAGCGTCATGAAGTTGATGCTGGTGTGAAACAGGCCGTTCACCGGGCCGGTGACACTCAGCAGCACCCGGACGATGCCGCACAGCACGATGACCGAGATGAAGTTGGGCATATACAGCACCAGCTGCACCTTCTGCTTGATCTTCTTGCTCTCGATACGGTTGAGCAGGAATGCCAGCAGGATGGGGATCGGGAAGCCCCACAGCAGACCGTAGACGCTCAGCTTCAGGGTGTTGATCAGATAACGCTGGAAGTCCGGCGAGGACATGAAGCGGGTAAAGTTTTTGAAGCCTACCCACTCGCTGCCCCAGATGCCCCGGAAGGGATTGTACTTCTGGAATGCGATCAGCACACCGCCCATGGGAGCGTACTTGAACACCAGCGTCAGCGCCACGGCGGGCAGCAGGAACAACAGGTAAAGCTGCCAATGCCGTTTGATGTAGACCCATGTGTTGTGCAGCTTGCGTTCCGCTGTCAGCACAGCCGTTTCCGGCGAGGCCGTCTTTGCTTTCATGAATCATTCTCCTCCTTTTGGTTTGTGTTTTACATTTGCACCTTTGGATTTTACGTTTTCGCTTTGATTGTGCAAATGTAAAATTCTTTAATTCATTTATACCACGCAAATAAGCGAATGTCAACGATAATTCATGGGATACATAAAGGAATACTGTGCATTTGTACAGGTGCACAAATTTGAACATGTGCAAATGTGCAAAATGATGATTTGCATTTTTACATTTGACTAATTTGTGCATTTGCACTATACTGGAGCCATAAAGAATAAGATCCGTCACCAGACTTTATCTATAAAAGAAAGAACATCCGTCCCCTATACTATAAGGAAAGAGGTTGACTTATGGCAACCAAAGTCACCATTCAGGATATTGCAAACGAACTGCAGCTTTCCCGCAACACCGTTTCAAAGGCCATCAACAACACCGGTGTGCTGGCAGATGCCACACGGGAGAAGATCCTGCGCAAAGCCGCCGAAATGGGCTATAAGCAGTTCGCCTATCTGCCGCTGTTTCAGGAAGACGCTGCAAAAACAGCAGAGTCTTCTATTCTGCCGCGTGGCAAACGGGAGATCGCCATGCTGACGACCCAGTTTCTGAACAGCTCTCACTTTTCCTCCATGATGCTGGATCGTTTCCAGTCGGAAATCGACCATCTGCACAGCAGCATGACCATTCATCGCATTTCTCCCACAGAGCTGAAAGAGAAAAAACTTCCCTCTTCTCTCGACATCCAGCGCACAGCCGGCATCATCTGCTTTGAAGTATTCGACTATGACTACGCACAGATGCTGTGCGATCTGGATGTTCCGCTGCTGTTTGTAGACACCCCTGTGATGGATATGCGTCCTCCCCTGAAAGCCGACCGCCTTTATATGGAAAACCGCATTGAGACCCAGAATGCGGTGGCCCACATGGTCCAGCGCGGCAAAAAACGCATCAGCTTTGCGGGGGATAAAAACCACTGTCAGTCCTTCTTCGAGCGTTATATGGCTTATAAGGATGCAATGGAGTACTTTGGTCTGACAGAAGGCCTGAGCACCTGTGCGATGCCATCTGGACAGCAGAACTATCCGGTATCCCTGTACGAAACCATCCGTCGGTTCAAAACGATGCCGGAAGCCTTTGTCTGCGCCAATGACTTTGTTGCCATGGATCTGGTCAAGGCATTGAATGAGCTGGGGTATTCGGTTCCCGATGATATCTGGGTCTGCGGCTTCGATGACAGCCCGGAGGCTTCCTACTTTGCCCCCCATCTGACTTCGATCCATATCCATGAACAGATCATGGGCTACACCGCTGCCAATCTGCTTATGACCCGCATCGAAGAGCCATCGCTGAACTATCGCACCGTCTATACGGAAACCAGCCTGATCCTGCGCGAATCCACAGGAGATTGAGCGAAAGGAGAACCCCCATGCGTGACCTGTTCAATACGGACAAGCCGCTGTTTGCTGTGCTGACGAAATTGACTTACAGTGCTTACCTGAACATCTTATGGCTCGTGTGCAGTCTGCCCATCGTTACCATAGGAGCTTCTACCACCGCATTGTTCTACGTCACCCTCAAAATGGCGGAAGATCGGGACGATGGTCTGACCCGGATGTTTTTTAAGGCGTTCCGGGAAAATTTTAAGCCTGCCACAAAACTCTGGCTTATCCTGCTGGCTGTCGGCAGTTTCCTAGCTGCGGACGGCTTTGTGCTGTGCCGAATGTGGAGCGAAAACATTTTCTGGACGCTGCTCACTGCAGTGCTGATTGGTGCGGCAATTCTGTACGGCATCATTCTGCTGTATGCCTTTCCTCTGCTGGCACGGTTTGAAAACACCACCTTCGGCATCCTGAAAACAGCGTTTCTCGTGGGTGTCCGGTATCTGTTTTGCACCCTGCTGATGGCGGCGATCTATGGCATCATGGGGTACGTCATCGTGTTTGTGTTCACGCCAGCCTTCCTGCTGGGCATGGGCTTCTGCGCCATGCTCTGCTCCTTTCTGCTGCTTCGGATCCTCTATCTGATCGGTGGAGACCCTGATGCAGTACACGAGGAATCCGACCATGACGAAAACTGACCGGGATACGCTCCGCTCCCTCCATGGGCGCAAAAAGTGGGAGCACATCTGGGCATATTACAAGCTGCCCATTGCGATCGTGCTCATCGTCGTCTATATCCTCGGCTATGCAGCCTACCGCCATGTGACGAAAAAAGAGGATGTGCTTTACCTTGGTCTGGTAAATATCACTGCCGGGTCTGATCTGACGGAACAGCTTACCACCGGCTTTGCCGAGGCACAGGGTCTGACCAAAAAGCAACGGGTCGATCTGCTGTCCGGCTTGCTGCTCAGCGAAAGCGAAAGCGCAGAGGAGCAGTATGTATATGCTTCGGAGATGAAGCTGCTGGGTGCAGTCAGTGCCCAGCGGTTAGATGTTGTTCTGATGGACGAATATGCACGGGATCGGCTGTTGGCAGAGGATTATTTTCTCGATCTGCGGACGCTGGATGCGTCTTTCCATGCACTGCCGGGTCTGAACGCCGGTGGGACCGTGCTGGATATTTCGGACACGCCGTTTGTCAGGCAGGCAGGTTTTTCGGGCAAGGTCTATCTTGGGGTGGTGCAGAATGCACCACACCCGGAGCGTGCAGCCGCTTACATTCATTATCTGTTCCAGCGGTGATCGTTGGGTTTCACATCAAGAATAAGGAGAATTATCATGGACATTGTAACGATTGGTGAAGTTTTGATCGACCTGACCCAGACCGGCAAGGATGCCCGCGGCATCCCTCAATTTGCCGCAAACCCCGGCGGTGCACCGGCCAATCTGGCGGTGGCTGCTTCCAGACTGGGCGCACAGACCGCCTTTATCGGCAAGGTAGGTGCGGATGCCTTTGGCCGCTACCTGAAAGAGGTTCTGGCGGAAAACAAGGTGGACGTTTCCGGCATGGCGGTGGATGCGGACCACCCTACCACCATGGCGGTGGTCTCGGTGGATGCCACCGGCGAGCGGGATTTCAGCTTCTACCGCAGTGCCAACGCTGACGTGATGCTGAGCAAAGAGGACATTTCGGACGAGGCTCTGAAGGCCGCGAAAATCGTCCACTTCGGTTCTGTCAGCCTGACCGCTGACCCCTCCCGCACCGCTACGCTGGATGCCGCCGCCCGTGCCAAAAAGCTGGGTGCTGTCATTACTTATGACCCGAATTACCGTGCAAACCTCTGGAAGAACAAAGAGGACGCCATTGCCCAGATGAAAGCTCCCCTGCCGCTGGTGGATATCTTGAAAGTGTCCGATGAAGAGCTGCCCCTGCTCACCGGCACCACCGACTGCGAAAGCGGCACGGCACAACTGGCACAGAACGGCATCCGGCTGATTTTCGTCACCTTGGGTGCAAACGGCGTGTTCTACCGCTTTGGGGACAAAACCGGCCATGTGGCGGGCGTTCCCTGCAAGGTGGGCGACACCAACGGCGCAGGGGATACCTTCTTTGGAGCTGCCCTGTCCAAGCTCTGCAAGGAGGAGCTGGACACCCTGACGGTGGACAAGCTGGAAAGCATTCTGGCTTTTGCCAACAAGGCCGCCAGCATCACCACCAGCCGGCATGGCGCTATCCCCGCCATGCCCACCCTTGCGGAAGTGGAGGGCTGAATCATGGCAGCAAAACAGGAATTTGCGTCCCGGTTTGCCAAGCACAAGGACGAACTGGAATGGCTGTTCATGGAACTGTACCACAACCGGGAAGGGCTGGAAGTTCTGGAGCGGGAGATGGCAGAAGCCTACAACGCCCGCAGCGCCGAGCTGAAAGCGCTGGACAAGGCGCGCTCTGCCGACCCGGAGTGGTACAAGCGGGGTAATATGTTCGGCATGACCATGTACACCGACCTCTTTGCCGGAAATTTGAAAGAACTGGCAAAGAAGCTGCCCTACCTCAAGGAGCAGAAGCTGACCTATCTGCACCTGATGCCCCTGTTGCAGATGCCCCATCCCCACAACGACGGCGGCTATGCGGTGGAGGATTTCGACACCGTAGACCCGGCCCTTGGCACCAACAAGGATCTGGAAAACCTGACCCGTGAACTGCGGAAGGCGGGCATCAGCCTGTGTCTGGATTTTGTCATGAACCACACCGCCAGCACCCACCGCTGGGCCATGGCGGCAAAGGCAGGAGACCCGTGGTTTCAGGCCTATTACCACCTCTACGAGGACCGCACCATCCCCGACCAGTACGAGCAGACGGTGCCGCAGGTGTTCCCCAACACTGCCCCCGGCAACTTTACATGGTGTGAGGAAATGCACAAGTGGGTGCTGACCACCTTCCACGATTATCAGTGGGACCTGAACTACGGAAACCCGGCAGTGTTCGTGGACATGACCAAGAGCATCCTGCATCTTGCCAACCTCGGCGTGGAGGTGTTCCGCATTGACGCCGTGCCCTATATCTGGAAGCAATTGGGCACCACCTGCCGCAATCTGCCGCAGGTACACACCATCGTGCGGATGCTCCGCATGGTGCTGGAATGCGTCTGCCCGGCGGTCATCCTCAAGGGCGAGGTGGTCATGGCTCCCAAGGAGCTGGCCGCCTACTTCGGCACCCCGGAAAAGCCGGAATGCCACATGCTCTACAACGTGTCCACCATGGTCAACCTGTGGGGTGCCCTTGCCAGCCGGGATACCCGGCTGCTGAAAGCTCAACTGGATGCCCTCCACGCCCTGCCGGACAACTGCTGGTTCGTGAACTATCTGCGCTGCCACGATGACATCGGCTGGGGTCTGGACGAGGCGGTGGAAAACCGGCTGGGCATCGACCCCCAGAAGCACAAAGAGTATCTCTACCACTTCTATGAGGGCAATTTCCCCGGCAGCTGGGCAAAGGGTGAGCTGTACAACTACGACCCCGCCACCGGCGATGCCCGAAGCTGCGGCACCACCGCCAGCCTGTGCGGCGTGGAGCAGGCGTTGGAAAAGGGCGATAACATCGCACTGGATTACGCCGTGAAACGCGACCTGCTCCTGCACACGGCAATGGCATTTTTGCAGGGCTTCCCGATGCTGAACTGCGGTGATGAAATCGCACAGCTCAACGGCTGGGACTACAAGAACGACCCCGACCGTGTGGAGGACAGCCGCAACCTGCACCGCAGCAAATTCAACTGGGAAAACGCAAAACAGCGCACCCGGAAAGGTACGCTGCAAAACGCTCTGTGGCAGGGCATGGAAGAACTGCGCAAGATGCGGGCAGACGAGTGCTTCAGCCCGGATGCGTGGGTCACGACATGGGACAGCCACAACCCCGGCGTGCTGGCACTGGTGCGCAAGCGCGGTGAGGAAACGCTGGTAGGTCTGTTCAACTTTACCGAATACCCTGCCGGTGCAAGCCTTGACGCTCTGGGCGGAAAGTATACCACCGCTGACGGCAAGACTGTATGGCTGGCCGATGTGGAATTGCAGCCCTATCAGGCATTGCTCGTGAAAAAGGCATAAGATGGTTTTTGAGGACACCCCGGTATCTTCCGCGCGAAGGAAAGATGCCGGGGTGTTTTTTCTTTTAGCGATGCAATCGCGCAGACTGCATCCAGTGGATGCAGTTCACGGGTTTGGGATTTCCCAACAAGTATTTTTGCAACGCAAAAGAAGCAGATATATACGTCTGCCTTGCTTGCGGGAGCTATGAA
>ENA-OOZN01000747-OOZN01000747.1-human-gut-metagenome-genome-assembly--contig:-NODE-747-length-27856-cov-3.056868_pt1 | contig 27856 bp, 21 predicted proteins | sample MGYA00241187_ERZ501397 | MGnify/ENA primary metagenome ERZ501397 (study PRJEB25962, sample SAMEA2042921) | human gut metagenome | biome: human gut; feature: human-associated habitat; material: faeces... | reverse complement strand
TGTCAAAGAAATTACTGAGGAAATAGCCTTTGATTTGCCTAATGGATGGTATTGGTGTAGATTGAAAGATATATGCTCAATCTTTACAGGAGCGACATTCAAAAAAGAAGAAGCCACTATTACGAGAAAGGGTATCCGCATTCTGCGTGGAGGTAATATATCGCCATTTGAATTGAAAATCAAAGATGATGACATATTCCTTACAAAAGACAAAGTTAAGGAAGATATTCTACTGAAAGAGAATGATATACTAACACCTGCGGTTACCAGTTTAGAAAACATAGGGAAAATGGCAAGAGTTGATAGTGATATGTCAGATACAACTGTTGGTGGATTCGTTTTTATCATTCGCTTGCACTTGATAAATCGGTGGTTCTCAAAGTACATTCTCTATCTTTTAAGTTCACCTTTTATGATTGATTTTATGAAATCTATAACAAATAAATCAGGGCAGGCTTTTTACAACATTGGCAAAGAACGCTTGTCGATGGCTTTATTACCAATTCCCCCATTGACGGAGCAATATCGCATTGTTACCCAAATAGAAAAACTATTTGAGCAACTGCGATAATTCGGTTATTCGTTCTGCTATACGTTGCTGTTCCGCTAAAGGTGGAATACCAATAGGCAGATTGTAGAATAACTCTTTATTGAGGTGTGGAATTGCCGCACCTCTTTTGGAGTTTCGTAACTCCTCTTTATAGAACAGGATAAAACCCAAGATATAAGGCTTCCACATAACAGAAGAAAGCCATAACTGTTTGAATGTACTTCCCATATATCCATCTTGTGGAACTGTGAAAACTTCACCTGAATTTTCACCATCTACAAGAATAATGTTATCGCCAGTATAGACAAATTTACCTTTTTCAATTATGGTAGCAGGTGATTTACCACGCAAGTATTTTGCATCCAAACAGATGCCCTTTCCGGTTCTCTTTTCCCCATCTGTCAGTTGGCATACATCTTTCAAACGCGATACAACCCAGCTATTAGGATATTCAAAAGGAAGCTCAATTTCAACGATTTGCTCATTTATCCTCTCATAATACTTGTTATCAGCACCTTTATAGATAATGGAATCCGACAAAGCAGACTTCTTTAGCTTGCCTTCTTTGACGAGGCTCTCTTTCTCTTTGCGAATCTCGGCAAGCAACTTTTCGGCAGTTCCTTCTTCTGCAATTTGAGGGACTAATTTGCCTTGTATTGCTTCTTGCAGAATTGATTTACGTAATTGTTCGTTAAGTGTGGCATTAAGTGTGTTAAGTTCATTCTGTGCCTGTTTGTAAGTTTTGACTAGTGGAAGCAGTTTTTCAATTTTTGAAACTATACGTAGTTGCTCTGGAAGCGGAGGTAGAGGTATGAATACTTCAGCTATATTGGATACAGCCAAACCGGGTTGAGCCGTTGCGGTTGCATATTGATTTAAGTTCAATGCTGTAAAAAAGTAATAGATGAATAACGATGAAATAATACCAAAGCCATTCACAACTACAGCGTGTTCTGTGGCATAGAATTTTCCACTTTCTATATTAAGGCATCCACATAATGCTCCTTGTCTGCCAATAATAGCAAAATGTCCTTCTGCATTGAATGTGTTTGTAAACCCTCGTAATCCATTCCCACCGACACATCTATATGGGTGAAGAACTGACTTTTCATCATAAATTTCTGAAGCTGATATATTTTTCCCTGCCTGCATAGAACACATATGCTTCAATCTACACCATTCCCACCCTTGCGGTATATCAAACGGAATCTCCTCATCAATACATTTCACCTCCCCGGTGGCGAGAAACTTCTCATAATAGGAATTGTCGTCACCACGATAAATGATTGATTCGTTTTTATCTTTCTTGATTTTCTTCTCCTTGACCAGCTTGGCTTTTTCGGCTCTTATACGTTCAAGAAGTATAGATGCCGGTTCATCATTAGGGTCTTGCGGTACAAGTTTTCCTTGTATAGCCCACTGGAGTATGCTATTCTTTAATTGCTTGCCATTCATCTTATTCTAACTGATTTAGAAGTTTTCGTCTTTTTGTTTTTCCTTCAGATAGAACTGATATAACCTTTTTCCTATCTTATCTTTTTTGAAGGTACGTTCATGATTCATAGGTGTCATAGACAACCGAATTTTTGCCACACCTTCATTCAAGATTTCAAACTGCTGTGGAGTAATTCTGAATTGAGCAGTAGAACTTATTTCTGTGACGGGGATTACAATATTTCCACTTATAACACCAGCAGATTGACTTCCATTCCCAATCACAGTTCCTCTTAATTCAAGATATTTACCTGTGAATGTCCGAATTTTCATAGTTGGTTCAGTGAGAAAATTCATTCTGTCTGAACGCACTGTGGCTATTATCGAATAAATGGTGTCTTGCTTAGCCACACTGTATTTCATATTGCAACCTTCGGCTGCAAGTGCTTTATAAGTATAATCTACTGTTTGTGCTTTAGCGTTGAGTCCTAAAATAATACAGAACAGTAATAATATATTCTTTAAAATTTTCATATTTAATCTTATTCGTAATCTTCGCCTTGTATTCCTAATTCGCCCTTACTCATAGCATTGGCAATATCTATTTTCAGTTCCTCGTCATAATCTTTACTTGTCAAAAAGCTATTGACGATACGCAGCAGCAAATCTTGGTCGATATTCGATGCTGCCACATGATAAATAATAGATTCCAATGTACGCATACAGATGCAGGCGTGCCAATAGTAATTATTTTTATGTAAGAAGTACGCACCTAAAGTCAATGCAATACGCTTATTCCCATCATTGAAAAAATGCCCTGAGCAGAATCTATACATCAGATAGGTTAGTTTGTCGGCAAATGTTGGATAGTATAAATCATTTTGCACAAAATCCAATGTTGCACGAATACCACCTTCATCGCGCACTCCTTCAAAACCGCCATCGCTGGCATCAATCATTTTGCCATAGATGTTTAAGGCTTCATCGTAATCTATGTAAATAATTTCCTTACTCATCTTCTGCCTGCTTTAAGCGTTTAAGCACATCTTTGTTGTCCGCTAAGATACGGTCAAAATCAATAGACTGGTCACCGATGAATCGTTCAAACTCTTCAGGAGTAACAGCTTGCAGGTAATCGGCAATATTACCGTGATAGGCATCCCGGAAACTGAAATCCCTTGAAGCCATTTTGGTTCTGGCATCATTCAGATAAGGTTTCTGCATTGGGTGTTCGGCAAGTTCGTTTACAATATGCTCCACTTCGTCAACGGTAAGTAACCTGCCACCATTTTTCTTGAACTGTTCACTGATAGCTGCGCCTACACCGTTTTCAAAAGAAGAGATAACCAATAGAACTTCTGAGTACAACGTGTGTCGAACGTTATCCTTAGAGTCAAGTTTCAATACTTCCCTGTATTCTTTGGCATTCTCTTTAAAAACAGCCTTGTAGATAAAATCTGTAATCTGAGAATACTTATAAGTGGGATGCCCATCCACATATTGATTGATGGCTGAAGTGAGATTTTTACGATAGTTTTCCTCTGTGATTGCAGCAGGAAGATAATGCACATCTCTGCGATTTATGTATTTTGTTCCCCCTCCGGTCTTTTCGTTGATGGTGGTAATCACAAAATCCAATATAAGACTACGGACTTTTTTAGCTTTCTCACTCTCTGTAAGCAGCATACCCATATTCAAGAAAGAGCGGAAGTTAAACAGTCCGAGCTGGGTTGTTTTGCTCGCCTCATTAATAAGGTGAGCAAATTCTAACTTAAACTCTTTCAGTTGCTTACCCTTACATAAAACATATCCGTTATGCTTCAATTCATCAGAATTTGATTGCAGATAACGATCTATTGTAGATGTATCAACTTGATAAAAGTCGGCAACCATTTTTTTTGTAAAGCGATACTCTCCCTCAAAGAGCATTCCTTCAATGTCAAGATGCTCCTGTACTTTGCTGACCGCAAAACGGTTGTTAAGTACATTTTGCCTTTCTATGTTTGAGATGGTCAAATCTTTCATCTTCTTTCTATTGCGATTTGGTACGCAGCGTACCAAATCTTGTTTTGATTATTATTTGTTTATTCTAAGAAACTACCGTAGTTTGCTCTGATTTGCTCACGTCATAAATGTCGGGAGCAAATTGTAAGTTTAATAGTATCAACTTATTGTCATTACATAAAACATAAACACTCCTTGCAATTATCAGTTGCATGATTTTATGTCTATACCGAGAATCTTTTGAATCTCAGAAAGCGTTTTGTCTATTTCATGGTCGAGAGCAGCACGTTTCTCAAAATACTGTTTGAGCAGTTCTGCCGGAGGGAGTATTTCTTCTTCCTCTTTCGGAAACTTGCATTGGTCAAAATTGCAATCCAAGTCTATCAACTGTTGGGCGGTAAACACATGGCTTTTTTCTCCCACTTCATCACTTATGATTTCTTTCCTGTCCTTCCACCATTCCTGAATAGGCAGCGTGTGTTCCACCTTCATTGGTTTGGTCTTGGAGAAGTGCTTGTAGCCTTCCGGCATATCAAGGCGGTAGAACCATGTTTCTTTGGTTTTGAATCCTTCTTCGCAACCATCGGCAGCCTCATTATTAAAGAAGAGTATGTTGGTTGCAATAGAGGTATATGGAGAAAATATAGAACCCGGCAAACGGATGATAGTATGCAGATTGAACTTGCGGAGAAGATTCTCTTTTAGTGCAAGTTTAGCTCCATCTGTACCAAACAGAAAGCCATCAGGGATTATCACACCGCATCGGCCACCAACTTTAAGGCGGTACATGATAAGTGCGATAAACAAATCCGCTGTTTCACTTGAGCGGTATTGCACCGGGAAGTTGCTTTTTATGCTATCTTCCGTACTACCGCCATACGGGGGATTCATACCGATAACATCCACTTTGTCGCTTTCCTTGAAATCAGTTATATTTGTTCCAAGCGAATCACAATTAGCAATGTTGGGAGCTTCGATATCATGCAGCAATAGGTTTGTGATACTCAAAAGATAAGGTAACGGCTTCCATTCTTGACCTACGACTGCATTTTGCAGCTTTTCTCCATCTTCGGCAGAACGGACACTTTTAGCCATATAGTTGAGAGCAGAGGTAAGAAAACCTCCTGTTCCACTGGTGAAGTCGCCAAAGGTCTCACCCAATTTCGGGTCGAGCATCATGACGATAAAATCAGTCAACGCACGTGGAGTATAAAACTCTCCGGCATTTCCTGCTGATTGTAGGTCTTTCAAGATTCCCTCATAAATATCCCCGAATGTGTGGCGGTCGTCTGCATCGTCAAATTCGATTTCATTTACAATATTGACTACTTGACGCAGAAGCGTTCCATTTTTCATATACTGGTTCAAGTCTGCAAATGTCTCCTGAACAATGCTTTTTGCTCGTGGTGTATTGGCATCTATCGGAAGATTTTTCAGGGCTGGAAACAGTTTTTCATTGACGAAAGAGAGCAGAGCTTCTCCTGTCAACGCTTCACCGTCTTTTTCATCTACCGCCCAATTGCGCCAGCGCAAATTTTCGGGGATGATGGACTTGTAGTTATCATCTTTGTATTCCCAAGTCTCTTCCTGAGTGTCATAGACTTTCAAGAAGAACATCCAAGTCATTTGTTCTATTCTCTGTGCGTCACCATTGATACCTGCATCCTGACGCATGATATTTTGGATTCGCTTTATGATATTATTTACTGCCATTTTTAAGCTGATTTATATATTTGATATTCAAGTTCTCTGATAGCTTGTTCAAAAGCGACTTTGCCACCGAATAACTTTATGATTTTAGTTGGTTTTCCTATGCTGTTGAAAGGTGGTATTTCCAAAATGTTTGCCTTTTCAAAATCAAGAATACCATTTTCTGCATATTTTTCAAGAAGAGCCTCCAATACTTCACGAGCTTTGCCTTCATACTTTCCGAAGTAGTTGCGCTTCTTTACATTGTTCGCTCTTTCTTTTCTGGTCAATGGTGGTTGATCAAACGCAACGTGGCATATCACATCAAAAATATCAGCATCCTTCAATGCTGGATTCGCTTCACGTACAGCATCTATCAAAATAGCATATTCCTTTAACTCATCCATAATGGCTTGTTTGCGTTCTGCCTCCGTCCAAGTCTGTATGAAATCATCCAAGGTTTGATAATGACGCAATAATTGTTTTTTAGCAAACGACTGAACACTTTCCGTTCTCATCGTCTTGCCATCTTCGCCCAATACAGATACTATTTCATGGGCAATACGAATGTCCTTACCATTTATGAGATATTTCTCACGAGGCTCTGATACAGTGGGGCTTGGGTTGTCAATGATTTTGTAAGGCTTAGACTTTTTTCCACCTCCTTTGGCCGGTTCAGGGTCGCCATCAAATGCCGGATCTTTGAATTTTGCGGTAGCATTACGGAAGTCAAGGATTTCCAAATGCCATTTACCCTTGTCTTTTCTAAGGCGTGTACCACGTCCGATAATCTGCTTAAATTCTGTCATAGAGCCAATTTCTTTGTCTATGACAATTAAACCACAAGTTTTACAATCCACTCCTGTTGAAAGAAGCTCGGAAGTGGTAACAATCACCGGATAAGGTTCGTCAACACTGATAAAGTTGTCTAATTGTTTCTTGCCTTCTTTGTCCTCGCCGACAATACGTGTCACGTAATAGGGTGATTTCTTGCACAAATCACTATTCATATTGATAAGCAAAGTACGCATTTCAGCAGCTTCTTCAATGTCAGAACAGAAAACTATTGTCTTTGTCATGCGACCTATATCATGCAACATTTTAGTAATTCTGTTCGCTACGACCTTACGCCTTAACTTAATGGCAAGGTCACGACCTATGTTTTGTCTTTGATATAATTTCTGCTCAATTTCCTTGCCTAATAAATCAGTCTCTCCTTCTTCGGGCGTCCAACCTTGTAGGTCAATGTTGATAAAGTCGGCAGTAACCCGGTATGGAGCTAAGAAGCCATCATTGATACCTTGAAGCAGTGAATAGGTATATACGGGTTCTCCGAAATAATCAAGATTATTCGCTCCCTCATCGGCTTTCGGTGTGGCAGTCATACCTATTTGAGTGGCAGAACTGAAATATTCCAATACTTTACGCCATGCGGAATCGTCTTTTGCACTTCCTCGATGACACTCATCGACGATAATCAAATCAAAGAAGTTTGGCTGTACTTCTAAAAAAGGATCGGGCTTCCCTTCTTTTCCGACCAATTGATGATACAAAGCCATATACACTTCGTATGACGAATCAATTTTTTCTTCACCCTCTCCGACAGACGTTATCTTGGTCATAAACTTCTTGAAAGGCTTGAAGTCTTGCACCATCGTTTGGTCAATGAGGATATTGCGGTCTGCAAGATAAAGTATCTTCTTTTTTGCTCCACTTTTATGAAGCCGATGGATTATCTGAAAGGCAGTAAAAGTCTTGCCTGTACCAGTTGCCATTACCACAAGTACACGTTGCTGTCCTCTTGCGATGGCTTCTACTGTCCGGTCAACTGCTATACGCTGATAATATCTTGGTTCATGGCTATGGGCATCATAGTAGAAAGGAGTTTCTATTATGTTGAGTTCATCCGATGTATAGTTCTTAGATGCCAGATAACGGTTGTATAGTTCTTCCTCAGTCGGAAAGTCCTCTAACTTGATTTCTGTTTCTTTCCCAGTAATAAAGTCATGTTCCAAGAACGCATCACCATTACTGGAGTAGGCGAATTTCAAGTCAAGGATTTGGGCATATTCCATAGCTTGTTGAATGCCACCTCCAACTGCATGTTTATTATCTTTAGCTTCAACTACCGCAATGGGCTTACCTTTATGATATAATAGATAATCAGCTTTTTTACCCTCTGCTACTGAATGTTGGTTGCCAACAACAAGCACTCGACCATCCGTAAAATAGTACTCTTCACGCATATTTATGCTTACTGCCCACCCCTTTTGCTGGAGTGCAGGAGTAATGAACAGAGTGCGTATCTCTTGTTCTTTGAGTTCTTTCTTGTTTACTTCCATGGCAATAACTCATTTATGGTTTGTGCTGCTGACAATCAAATCTTTTACATCAATATTAAGGGCATTGGCTATATCATTAAGCGTTTTAAGGTCTGGTTGAACAGAATTACTGCACCATTTACTTACAGTACAATTGGATTTTCCAATCTGTTCAGCAAGCCATTTTCCTGTTTTCTGCTGTTCTGCGAGTACTACTTTAAGTCTGTTGAAATTAGCCATAGGGTAAAATGTTTTAATCACAACGCAAAATTATATAATTTATCCGACATGGACGCTACTTCCTATAATAATTATTATCAGGAAGTAGGAATTTGGCTTAGTTAAGGTATTTCGATAAGATATTCTCGTCGATTTCAATCTTATGTCGTCCTGTGGTTGTGCGTAGATTTTTCCTGACAGTGTCAAATGTAGAGTTGGCAAACCATTCAGCGAATGTAGCCATTACAAAAGAGGTAGTCATATCTCTGCCTATATTATATTGAAAAGCGATATTCCAGGCAAAGTTCTTTAGTGAGATTTGGGTGAGAGAAGTATGCTTCTTTATATGAATTTCAGTTGCGGATAGCACCTGACGGTTAGTTACAAAATATCGGACAGATTCGCAAATTTGGAAAATCTCTGTTTCATCCAAGTCAAAACGTTTAAATGTATCTCGTGTGTATCTCAAAATAGCATTAAGCTTTATATCCTCTTCTCTTTCTTTTTGCTGTTGGTATTGTTGTTGCTCACGCTGGTATTCATAATGAAATAGCTCCATTCGCTTTTTCTGGACTTCTTCACAGTTCGAGGCAGGAAAAGAAGCCAAGGGCAAAGTCTTTTCTTCCGCAGATTTTTTGACGGATGGCAGAGTTGATGGAGGAATTGCATCTACAATATGCCTTGCGATGATAATACAGAGATGATATAGCAGTTTGAGGATGATATATCCAACACCCATAGCAAATGGTAGTAGACTCATTCGTATGCCAAACATATTGCATACTTGAAACGCAATCATCGAAGCCAGTAGCACCGTAGTAACCTCGATTATCAAAGATTGAAGTATATATTGTTTTTGCCTCATGCCTATTGTTATTTATTTCGCAATGCAAAGGTACAATATATTTTCACAAAAAACGATAGACAAAAATAGGCAGTATTTTGTATATCAGTGATTTATGAAAAGAAAAGCCAAACAAGAGCAAATATCCAAGGCAAAATGAAAACATCTGCAAACAAGAGAAAATATCAAAATAATGTTAAAGTTTTATTTCTGCATTTACGAGGTATACAAAACCCATTGTAAGGTGTGTTTCATGCGTAAAATAATCATATTTGTACCAAGATATATGTAATATATTGATATTTAGATGTAATTATTTTTGAGAAGGTGAAGTAATTGCATTAGGTGTTAGTTAATAGATGTGAGCTCCCTCCACCAACTTTTGAAAGTTGGTGGAGGGAGTTCTTTTGTTTGTATACTTTTATTTGAGTAGAGAGGCCGGGTATTTCAAGTCTTACTTACCCCTTTCCAAGATAAGTTTTAATGAGGGATTCGAGTCTCTTCCGGGGGTTATTCGGGGTGTACGAAGCATCGCTTGCATGTTTGGTATAGAGCATGCAATAACAAATATATGGGGCTGATAATCGCGACAAGAACCCATAATACTGCATTTAGGAACAATAATAAGAAGGCGTAAAAGCGTTGCATCTTTGCGAAGTTGGAAAATATAATACTGGATTATGCTTGCAAAAGTATGGCTTTTTTCGTACCTTTCGAAATATAACCATATAAAATATTGAAAAGATGAAGAATGTGAATAAAATAATAAAGGAAGTGGTTTTCGGGCTTGCCATTACGGCGGTCGGACTATGGGTTCCGCATACGGCTGATGCATGTACGGGAATTACGTTGAAGTCGCAGGACAGCGCCACCGTCTTGGCTCGTACCATAGAGTGGGGCGGCAGTTATCTGAACAGCCGTTATGTGGTTGTGCCTCGGGGGTATGTGCAACAATCGTATGTGCCGGGCGGACAAAAAAACGGATTGGAATTTACGGTGGTATACGGTTATGTAGGGATAGCCGTGGAGTTGGAGGATTTTGTGGCCGACGGACTGAACGAGGCCGGACTGGCTGCCGGTTTGTTTTACTTCCCTCACTACGGTAGTTATGAAGCGTACGATGAGGGGCAACGTGAGCGTACTTTGTCCGATTTGCAACTGGTACCTTGGATGTTGTCTCAGTTCAAGACGGTGGATGAGGTAAAAGAGGCACTCGGAACGGTGCATGTGGTGTCGTCCGACCCGCGTGCCTCTACGGCTCATTGGCGCATTGCGGACGCTTCGGGACGACAGGTCGTGTTGGAGATTGTGGACGGCATTCCTCATTTTTATGAAAATGAATTAGGCGTGCTTACCAACTCTCCGGGTTTTGAATGGCAGATGACGAACCTGAACAATTATGTAAACCTGTATGCAGGAGGGGCGGAAGCCAAGCCGTTCGGCAAGGTGAAGCTCGCCGCTTTTGGTGCGGGCAGCGGCTTTTTAGGGATTCCCGGCGATGTGACGCCTCCGTCCCGTTTTGTGCGTGCCGCTTTCTATCAGATTTCTTCTCCCGTGCAGGCTACGGCGCGAAAGACGGTACTGCAAGCTTTCCAGATATTGAACAATTTCGACATTCCCGTGGGGATTGAATTTGCAGATGCCAAGGTGCCGGCGGATATTCCGAGCGCTACGCAGTGGACTTCCGCCACGGACATGAAGGATTTGGTGTTTTATTACCGTACCATGTACAACAGCGAAATCCGGAGCATCGACTTGAAAGCCATAGACTTTGCCCGTGTGAAGTACCGTTCTGTGGCGATAGACGATGTGAAAGAACAACCGATTGTCCCGATTATATTGAATTAGTGGCGGAAAAGTTGTACTTTTGCAGGGAAATAAAGATGACGACGAATGAAAATAGGAATTATTGCAGCGATGGCTTCCGAACGCGAACAGTTGACCCGGTTGGTCGCGGGGATGCGTACGGAGCGACATGGACTTTTTGAATATACCATAGGACAGTTGGGCAGGAACATCTTATATATCATGGAGTGCGGCATTGGGAAAGTGAATGCAGCCGTCGGTGCGTCCGAACTGATGGCCCGCATGCAGCCGGATGTGGTGGTGAGTACGGGAGTGGCCGGAGGCATCGACGCAAAAGCCGGTGTGATGGAAGTCGTGGCAGCTTCGGAGGTGGTCTATCATGACGTATGGTGCGGCATGGGGAACGCATACGGGCAGATTCAGGGGTTGCCTCCCCGGTTCACGTGTGACGAAAGATTGGTTCGCAAGGCTGTTTCGTTGCCGTCATCGGTTCCCGTGCATGCCGGGTTGATTTGTACCGGCGACAAGTTCATCACGGAGCGCGGCGAACTGGATGCCATAAAAGCCGAATTTCCTGAGGGACTGGCCGTAGACATGGAATCGGCTGCCATAGCGCAGGTTTGCCACCTCTACCGCGTGCCTTTCATCAGTTTCCGGATTATCAGCGACACGCCGGGAGCCGATGCGCACTGGCAGCAGTACGAGAATTTTTGGGAAACGATGGCCGACCGTTCTTTCGGGGTAGTACGTACCTTCTTGGAGAGTTTGCCTTCTTCTTTGTCTTAATCCGAAAAAACATATAAATCCAATGAAGAAAATTCCAAGTTTTACGATTGACCACATCCACTTGTTGCGGGGCATTTACGTTTCCCGTAAAGATGAAGTGGGAGGTGAGACAGTGACCACGTTCGATGTCCGCATGAAAGAACCCAACCGTGAGCCGGCTTTGGGGCAAGGCGCGTTGCATACGATAGAACATCTGGCGGCCACGTTCCTGCGCAATCATCCGGTATGGTCCGATAAGATTGTATATTGGGGACCGATGGGGTGCCTGACGGGAAATTACCTGCTGATGAAGGGGGACTTGCAGTCGGAGGATATTGTGGAACTGATGAAAGAAACGTTCCGTTTCATTGCGGAATATGAAGGGGAAGTTCCCGGAGCAACCCCGCGTGACTGCGGCAATTATTTGTTGCAGGACTTGCCGATGGCCAAATGGGAGTCTGTCAAGTACCTCCATGAAGTGCTGGAACAGGTGACGGACGCCAATTTGCATTATCCGTCGCAGGAAGGTTGAACCGTGTGGAGGCAGAGACGGAAATCCGTTGCGTAGGAGTGGACGGTGGATATTTTTTCAGGAACTTGAAGGGGATGGCTTCGTGCGAAGCCATCCCCTTTTTTAGCGATCGTTTTTCCGGATACCGGAACAGGGTGTAAGGATTGCAGAACGCCTTTTTCCGTTCTGCTGAGAATGAAAAATCGTTTGGCTGAGAACGGAAAATCGTTTGCCTGAGATTGATTTTCCGTTTGGCGCAGAACGGAAAATCAAAATGAGGGAAACTGTAATTGATTCTAATACAATGCTTTATAAAATATTGGAGATGCCGTTTGCTTTTTCTCGAATGTCCGTAAATATGACGGGGACGCCGGTTTTATTTACCCAACGGTTGTATCTTCCGTCTTAATGCCTTGGAGATTTCCAGGAACATGTATTGCCGTGGGAGCGTATGGATGCGTGCGCTGTCGGCCGAGTATTTACGATGGGCATACTCTTTGGATTTCTCGAAAGTGAGCCGCGACATTTCTTCCTGCGACTTGCCTTCGGAAGTGGAATCCAGTTTTTCTTCGGGGAAGAAATCATCCAGGTCTATGTCTCCAATCATCGTGGTCTCCAGAAAATTGGCCTGACTGTGATTGCGGTCGGTGTAATACCCTACGTACATGTGCCCCGGAATGCGCACCAATATCGGGTCGATGTTGATGGCGCGGAGCAGGGAGGCGAACAATACGCTGCCGTCCACGCAGTTGATTTGCGAAGAAGCCAGAGCGTCTTCCAACGTCCGTACACGCTGGGAATAGACTACGTTGCTCGATAGGCTGCTGTATGAAATCGAACTGTAACGGAACTTGCGCCGTTGCAGTACGTTCCAAAGGGCATAGACCTGCTTGTCCACGTAGTCTTTACGCTTGTTCTGATAGCCCATAAAGCGGTTGACGATACGTGTGTTCAAGGCTTCCCGCAGGATTTTGTCTATCAACGGACTGTCTTCGTTCACGTATGCGGCAAACAGGACTCCCGTATTGTGAAAGCGGTTCTTCTTGTCATTGTAGCCGATGAGGCATTCATTGATGCTGCGCACGGAGAAAGTACGTACGCGTTGGCTTGCCTCCCCGTCTTTGATTTGTACTTCCACCGACACGGTGATAGGCTCGGCCTGTGTGTTATTGCGTAAAGCGTCGTAGTTCCAAAGAATATCGGGATACACCGTGTAAGCCTTTCCTTCCTCGGGAAGGATGAATTCCGATACGGAACGTTTGAAAAACGGTGTTTCTGCCACCTCTACATGCAGGCGGGCGTCTTTTACGGGGCTTGTGATTTGTATTGAGATTCCCGATTTGGGATTCCCCAGCGTGCCTTTTTCCGTGGGGGCTACGATAAGGGTGTCCGTAGTGGCTGTGGAAAGAATCAGGGAAGGGAAGATGTTTCCCCCTAATTCGTCATTCAGTTCAAACGTGGTGGAGGGAAAGATTTTATCACGCAGGTGGAAGAATGCTACCGTAAGTCCTCCGGCCAGAATCAGGAGGGCCAGAATCCATATTATGCGTTGGGTTGCGCCGCGGCCTATTTTAATGACTACCATATCACGTTTGTTTTTTATCTTTTTGCGAATTTACGAAAAAAAGATAGAAGTTGTGTGGTTTTGCATCAAGAGAAATGCGGTTGCTCTCTTCCTAAGAGAGCGACAACGGTTGCAAATTTATTGAAAATCTATAGATTCGACAAATAAACATTAATAAAAGTTTGCCAAACCGTTACTTTTTGTTTGAAAAACACAAATAAAGCCTCCTTGGAAAGCACGTAGAAATGCCAATATGACAAAGGTTGTCGCTCTCTTAGGAAGAGAGAGATAAAAAAGAATGATTTGCCGAAATGCAAATTTTACCGGAATAGAATGAAGGTTACGGTTTTATTAACGTGTTTTTTAGTATAGTATTCATATAAAATAAAACGATTATGAGAAGAAGTTTACTAACTATTGCTGCTGCTTGTATGTGGTTTGCGGGTACGAACGTTATGGCTATGGGAACTCCAGTGGAAGTGGCGGCTGCTGCCGAGGGAGATGATTGTTCAAATCCGATTGCTGTGAATCAAGGCATGTACACTCCTATAAAGGCTAATCACCCGACATGGTTCAAGATAAATCTGGTTTATCCCGGTTTGTATAGTGTGCGACAGTTCACGGCTACAGGTTCCTCGGCTACGGTCACTTCTGTGAAAGTGAAGAGCGGTGATTGCAATGCCGTGGAGAACGAAAGCAATCTTTTGATGCCGGACCAGGTTTATGCCAAATCCGGTGAGAACCTGTTTTGTGTGACTTGTTCGGGGGATACTCAGATTATGTTCCAGATGTCTTCCCCGGTAGCCAGTTGCCAGAACCATCCGGAACGTATGACCGTATTGTCCGAAAATACGGGAGTTACATATCCTAATGCCGTTTATGAGAACTATTGGCGTTTTATCGCTCCTGAGACGGCTACTTATTTGGTGACAAATAAGGCTCCGCAGGGAACGATTCTCCAAGTCGGGACGTTGGAAGAAGATGACAACGCCAAATTTGCCTGCAATTTTGAGGATGCCCAGATGGCCGAAGTGGGTGAAAATGGAGAGGGCAAGGTTTATGTGGAAATGAAAGAAGGCCAGACTTACGTGATCTCCAGCGAAACTTTTGCCAAAATGAGTACGGGTATGCCGAGTGTTCAAATCAGCAAGGATGCGACAGGCGTTCGTAGCGTTTCCGAGACTTATAGCGATATGAAGGTCAGCAAAGTGGCCGAAAGGGAATATCGTGTCAGCAGCTATTTGTTGGGCGAAGGTGCCGGTATATATGTGTACGATATGAGCGGACGTGCAATCAACAGCATCAAGGCACAACCGGCTTCCGATGCTGCGATCGTAAACCTGTCCGGTGTTCCTGCCGGGACGTATATGTTCTTGGTTGTAGGCCGTAGCAAGTCTGCTTCGACTAAAGTTATTGTGGAATAAGTGAAAACGGTATTTTGATGGATAAAAGGGCGGTCCTAACCTTTTTGGGGTTAGGCCGTTCTCCTTTTTTTATATATGAACATTCCGAAGATTATATTAAGTGGCTTGCTGGTCTGCCTGTGCGTTTGTGGGTGGGCGCGTCCTGTATCTTTAAAACAGGCTTTAGCGCAAGCCGAAGCATTTTATGAATTAAAGACGGTTTCCGCGCCGAGAAATGTACGTTCTTTGTCCGCGAAACCTCGTTTTGAACTATCTTATGTGGCTTACCGTAAAGGTAAAGTTGCGCCCCGTAGGATGGTTTCTGCAGAAGAAGCCTGTTTCTATGTGGTGAATGTGAACGGGAATGAAGGCTTTGTCATTGTGTCGGGCGACGACCGTGCCCGTCCCATATTAGCCTATAGTCTGCATGGCGGATTTACTCCCGACACCCTTCCTGCCAATAGTCAAAGTTGGCTGCAAGGTTATCAAGAAGAAATTTCCTTATTGAAAGATATGCCCGAGGACGGGGCGGAGAGTAAGGCTTCCGCATTTCGGAAAACGGATTATCCGACGGATGTCATACAGCCTATGTTGCAGACCCAATGGACTCAGGCGGATCCGTTCAATTTGTTCTGTCCGACGGAAAACGAATCCGGCGAGTCGGACGAAAGATGTGTCGTGGGATGTGTGGCCACAGCCATGGCACAGTTGATGTATTATCATCGCTGGCCTCAGCGTCCTTCGGGATATATAAAATATTATGACCGGAAACAGTCGGTTTACCGTGAGTTTGATTTTGATGAGTGTCCGGATTTCGATTGGGATAATATGCTTGCCTATTATCCTTATGCCTTGGGTACGGAAGCGCAGCGTCATGCCGTGGCCAATCTGAGCGTTTGTGCCGGATATGCCTGTAAGATGGCTTACTCAAGGAGTGAAAGTACGGCTTTTCTGAAGGATGCAGCCATTGGTTTACGGGACTTCTTGGGATACGATGTCAATATGCATCGCCATATCCGTGCGCTTACCCCTTATGACGAATGGGTGAAGATACTGGTCGACGAACTGCAAGCCGGTCGTCCCGTGCTTTATGAAGGATTCAATAATAAGGCCGGCCATGCTTTTCTTTGCGATGGTTACGACGGAGACGGGCTGTTTCATTTTAATTGGGGATGGGGTGGTTCCAGTGATGGATATTATGCCCTTTCGGCTATGAATCCGAGTACGCAGGGCATCGGAGGATCCAACGGGTCTTATGCTTTTAACCAAACTATGGTATGCCGTATCCAACCGCCGGTAAGTACCTCAACGCCGCAGCCGAACCGGCTTTATATCTCGTCGCTTTATGCCCGTCGGCCGGCTCCCAGTTACGAATACGTAAGTGAAGGCGTGGTCGAAGCAGGACGCGACGAAAGTATCGGAGTAGGATGTTATTTCAATGCGGAGACGGTGGCTGCGTTCGCCACGACGGTTTGTGCCGGCATTTACCGCGACGGGGTCGTGGTGCCCCTTACCGTTGAGCGCGAAATGGCTGTACCTTCCAACAATGACGCCCAATGGTTCACTGCTTCTTTGGACTTGTCTTCTTTGGACGAAGGTTCCTATGAAGTGGGACTGTATTATAAAGGTGATGACGGACTTTGGTCGCCCATGCAAGCCGAACAGGCAAATGCTTCTGCTTTTCGTCTTGTGATAGGAACCGAGACTGTGACGATGGAGAAAATTCATCCTGATTTTCGTATAGCCTTGGCCGAAGATTTCCAACCGGGTATTTTGTATACGACCGGCCTGAAGACTTGGCAGCTTCATATCACGAATCTGGGGGCTGTACGACTTGAAGGATGGGTCGGCATACGGATGCAGAGTGAAGAGGCCGGAGTGGATACTCTTTTTGCTTCGTTGGCTTATTGTGAGGCGGGAGAAGACGTGACGGTCAATGTATTGGCTAATTTGGATGGCATGGCGGCTGTCGATTATCAGTTGACTCCGTATTATTGCAGTGTGAACGGTATTTATGCCAAACCGACGGTGGCTAACAGTATATCTTTGGGTGAGAGCGTTACGGTGAAGGCTACGCGTAAACCGCTGGTCAGTGTAATGACTCCTTCCGACGGTTTTAAGTTGAATCGGCGTGATGGGAGTGTGACAGTGGAAGTGTCTCAACCCTCTTCTAAGATACCGTTTGTAGGACGTATCTATGCCGAAATATTCCGCAAGACGGCTACGGGAGAGGAGACTACCGGTGTGAAAGTCTATTCCGGGCTCTTGGAGTTAACCAAACCATCGGTAACGGATGTAACGCTTTGGGCCTCTGAAACGGTAGATTTGCCTTTAGGCGGCGGGTATAATATCGTGTTTTATTTTGATGACGGCTATGCTACGGCATTTTCGTCCGGCTCATTGACGGTCGTGGACGAAGGTTCTTCGGTAGAAGAGGTCGAATGGGCTTCAGAAGTCACTTATCGGCGCTCAGAAGCTCAGGTGACACTCTGTGTGCCCCAAGCCGGACAAGTTTCTATCGTCAGCTTGTCGGGTATGGTGGTGCGTAACGCTTCTCTTGCGGCCGGAATCAAAACAGATATTTCCGTGAAAGACTTGCCTTCCGGACTGTACTTTGTTCGGATTGGAACGGGAGGCCGTGTGCAAATAAAAGAAATCGTGATACCTTAACCCATACAATTATTAAGATGTGTAAGAATAGGTTTTTACCATTTTGCGGCCATGCCGCGTGCGTGTTGACTTTGTGGGTGGGACACCCGTATTGTTCCGTAGTGCAGGCTGCAACTCCGGAAATGGCGGGACAAGTTACCCAGACAAGTCGGTATAAAGTGACAGGAACGATTATTGATGACATGGGAGAGCCGCTTCCCGGTGCTTCGGTCCGGATAAAAGGGACTGATACGGGTGCCATATCCGGAATGGATGGCACGTTTGAAATCCCGGTCAAGGGCACGGGGAAAGTAACTCTGGTCGTTTCTTATATAGGAATGGAGAGTATAGAACGCCAGGCTGTGCCGGGAAAGAAATTGAATATCCGTATGGCACAAGAAGAACGTATAATGAACGAGCTTATTGTGACCGGATTCCAGACGATTTCGCGCGAGCGTGCTACCGGTTCGGCCGTAATTATCAATAGCGAGGACTTAAACCAAGTGCAGGCGCCCGACCTTGTGGCGAAACTGGAAGGTATTGCTCCGGGCCTGAGTACCTATAACAATGAACTGAGCATTCGCGGAGTTTCGTCGTTTGCCGTGGGCACGACTCCGCTTCTCGTGGTTGACGGGCAACCGAGCAGTCTGACCTTGGAAGACTTGAATCCGGAGACGGTGGAAACCATAACGGTGTTGAAGGATGCTGCGGCAACGTCGCTATATGGTGTGCGTGCTTCCAACGGGGTCATTGTCGTGACGACCAAGCAGGCTGAAAACGACAAGCTCAATGTCAATGTGTCGTTAGGTTACTACCTCAAACCTTTGCCGTCGCTCGACTACATGCACTATGCTTCAACGAGCGACATCATTGATTTGGAGCGCGACAACTTGCTGTCCGACCCGGAATATATCAAGAGCCCTACAGCTTATTTCTCAACGATGACGGCCAAATCGAGTCCGGCGTATATGACACAAGTGGACATGCTTTACTACCGTATGGCCATGGGCGAAATTACACAGGAAGAGGTGAATGCGGGACTGGACCGTTTGCGTGGCAACGACTATCGCCGGGAGTACCGCAAAAAGCTGCAACACCTGAATCTGACGCAGGATTACAACGTGACGCTTTCGAAAGGCGGGGGGAAGAACGACCTTTTTTTCTCGGCGCGCTATCAGGAACTCGGACAGTACAACCGGTACGACGAAGCCCGTAACATTTCACTTTATCTGAAGAATACGTTGTCGGTAGCTTCCTGGATGAAACTTACGTTAGGGATGGATACCCGTTTCAACCGAAGTGAGTTTTGTCAGGCTTCCGGAATGGGATATACCAGCGCCATGCCTTATGACCGTCTTTACGACGACGATGGCCAGCCGGTGAATCGTTATATTTATAATCAAGTGCTGGCTGAACAGTTGGCCACACAGGACGGATATTACGATATGGGGTTCAACGCAGCGGAAGAGTCTGAGCATAACATCAAGAAGACCGACCGCCAATATCTGAAACTGTTCTTGCATACGGATTTCAACATTACCAAGGATTTGGATTTGGAGTTGAAATTCCAGTATGAACGAAACCATGCCGAAACCAATGAGTATGACGAGGAAAATTCCTATATGATGCGTTCCATCCTCAACGAATTTGCATCGCGCAACGATGACGGTACGCTGACTTATCATATTCCACGTGGGGGACATTTGCTCACGGGTAATACGAATGCCAGTTACTATAACTTGCGAGGGCAGTTCAATTACAAAAAAGAATTTGCCGGAAAGCATGATGTTTCAGCTTTGTTGGGAGGAGAAATACGGCAGGACAAGAACCGTTCGGCAAGTAGCGAACGTTACGGCTATGATGACATGCGCCTGACATATTCTATGGTCGATTGGGCCACGCTGTCGAAAGACGGAGTGGAAGGAGGGCTCTATTCCGCTTTGCGGCGCAGAAGTGAGGTCTTGAACGTCTATGAAGAAATGCATCGCTATGTATCAGCTTATTTCAATGCCGGTTATACCTACGACACCCGTTATTCTCTGAACGGGAGCGTGCGTGTGGAACAGGCGGATCTTTTCGGTACGGACCCCAAATATCGTTATCGTCCCTTATGGTCGGTGGGGGCCAGTTGGAATGTGACGAATGAACGTTTTGTCAAAGATGCGGGAATGGATTGGCTGGACATGTTCAAACTGCGCCTGACTTATGGCATTACGGGAAATGTAGACCAGACCTCGTCTCCTTATCTGTTGGCTTATTATCTTACTTCCCTTTATACGAATTCACCCATTACTACGTTGCAGACTCCTCCCAATAGCTCGTTGCGTTGGGAAAAGACCTCTACGCTGAACTTCGGTATGGATTTCATGTTGCTCGGCAGATTGACGGGAAGTTTTGATGTATATCGGCGTTATAGTTCGGATTTGTTGGTCAATAAAAGCATAGACCCTTCGTTGGGATTCGACGGAAAGGCGCGTGCCAATAACGGAGAGATGCAGAATAATGGTGTGGAACTCTCTCTTTCTTACGATTGGTTGAAGAAGCGTGATATGTCTTTCACCACATCTTTCTCGGCAGCTTACAATAAGAATGAAATCAAGAAAGTGGATTATGAACCCACTGATGCATTGGATATGATGCGTGAGCCTACATCCAACTATAAGATGGGAGATACTTATAACTCTCTTTATGCCTATCGTTATGCGGGCTTGACAGCAACCGGTGACCCGTCTGTTTACGATGAAAACGGCAATGTCATTTCCATAGAACAGGTGCGTAATGTGAATGCCGTGGTTTGTGTGGGGCAACTTACTCCGAAATGGAATGGTGCATTGCAGCTCGACTTCCGTTGGAAAGGATTGAATGTGTTCGCCAAAGTCGTTTATTATACCGGCCATGCTCTGCGTGACGATGTGGTAACGCTTTATGATCCATACAATGCTATCGAGGGAGGAGCGATTCACGAAGATATTTCACGCCGTTGGACTCCGGAACATACGGATACCGATATTCCGGCCATGGGACTGCATACCAATGTAGGGGAACGCAACTATCATTGGAAATATGCCGATGTGAATACGGAGAGCGCTTCGTTCATCAAACTGAGGAATATCGGAGTGTCCTACACTTTGCCTCAGGGGCTTGTGTCGAAACTGAAAATGAAAGGCATAACAGTGAAGGCTCAGGTGGACAATCTGTGTTATTGGGCTGCCAACAAACGTGATATTGACCCCGAGGCTTTCAATGCAAATACTGGAACCCGTACGGACGCTATCATGCCGAGCTATGTTTTAGGGCTTAATGTGAAATTCTAAAAAGAACAAATGATGAGGAATATAATAAGAAATTGGACGGCTTGTATCGGCATGGTCGTAACGTTGGCGGCCTGCGACGACTATTTGGATATTACGCCCAAAGGTAAGGCTTTGCTGAAATCTACCGAAGATTATTTGGGATTGATAGAGGACAGGTCGCCCGAATATGATATGATGAATAGCTGGATTTTGGCCGGTGAGGCCAGTTGGTATAAGGCCGAAGAGTTGAAAAGTTATACCAATCCGTTGAACTCGGTAGCCTATTTCTGGGACGAGTCGTACGATCGTGCCGGGGATATGATAGAGAATGCTGCTTACAATGCATGTTATGACCGTATTACGAAATTCAATGTCGTGGTGGACGGTATTGCCTCGTCCGAGGGAAAGGAAGAGGACAAACGGATGGGAGAAGCGCAGGCACGAGTGTTGAGAGCATACAATTACTTTTTCTTGATAAACACTTTTGCCCGTCCTTATGATCCTGCTACGGCCTATCAGACTCACGGTATCATTGTCAGGGAAAAGATGTTCGAGAGTTTGGAAGATGTGGGGATACAGCAGTCGGTAGGCTATACCTATGATTTTATACAGCGCGACATAGAAGCGGCTATACCTGATTTGCCGCATAAGGCTACAAATTCGTTTCGTCCCGACAAGACTTTTGGATACGCTTTCAAAGCCAAGGTACATTTATTCCGACGGGAGTTCGAACAATGTATAGAAGCATGCGATTCCGCACTTGCGGAGGCCGCCCGGGCCGGGCACGAGTTGTGGGATATGACGGAAGGCTATAACACTTTTGCTCCGATGCTTGTGGCGGCAGGATACCCTGAAATGGCGATAGACGAACCTCAGTATGCGGGAGTGAACGACTTTGTCGAGAATGTATGGAAAACGAGAATACCTTTTGAGTATGATGCCCCGGAACAACTGTTGTATCAGTTCGGTTCCACTTATACCGATCCTTATCCTATGTACGTGCCCAAGCAAGTGCTGGATCTTTTCCAGAAGGATGCGGATTTGCGCTATCGTTATTGCATCCGTTACAAGGCCGAGCACGAGACGGCTCCGGCGGGTGACAGTAACTTTTCAACGTTGGCTATCAAGTGGAATCCCGGCGGGATGAGATTGTCCGAAGTCTATCTGATGTTGGCTGAATGTTATGCCCGTAAGGGAAACACGGCAGATCTGTCTAAAGCCATGGGATATATGGAAACATTGCGTGCCTGCCGTATGGTTCCCGGTCGCTATCAGCCTTTTGCGCCGACCGATGCGGAAGAAGCATTACGTTTGGTACGCGAGGAACGTAAACGTGAACTTTTCCTCACTTGTAACGGTTTCTTTGACCTCAGACGTTTTGCTACGGAGTTCAACGAGACGCAGACACGTGTGATTGAAGGGAAAACCTATACTTTGTCTCCTGCGTCTCATTTGCTAACGTATCCGTTCCCTTTGAAGGCTATGCAGACGAGTAATTTGATTCAAAATAGTAAATGACGATGGAAAGAAAAAGATTGATAAGCTTAGTCGGCGGTTTATGCCTGACGGTGATAGGGACCGTAGGGGCCAAGGCACAAGAAGTGTATATAACGGTCGAGAATAAAAGTACGGAAGACGTGTTTCTGCAACCGGAAGATACGACGGGGTATCGTAAGGTTCTTCCCGGAACCACCGTAATGAAACCGGTCGTGGACGGTGCTTGTTATTATCGCTTTGTGGATGCCAATTCCAATTTCTACTCTTTATACGTGGAACCGGGAGACACATTGGAATTACTGTATGACGGGAAAAAACTTTCTTGGAGCGGTACGAAAGCCCGAGTACAGACTTTTCTGGACGAACATCGTTATATAGGCCGTGCTCCGGAGCCCATAAAAACTTATTCTCAAGAGTGGGTGCATTATAATGAAGAGAAGCTGGGAGAGCTATACGGCCTATTGGACCGCTCCGGTTTGCCTGCAAACTTTGTGGCGGTTCACAAAGAATATCTTCGTTTTGTGTTTCTGAATCTCAGATTGAATGCCCGTACCATGCAAATGTTCGGACATGGAGCCGATGCAGGTCGGGATTATTATGACTTTTTGAGAACGCTTACCTTCGGAGATTCCCTTATTCTTTGCCTGCCCAAATGGTTCTCCGTAATGAAAGATGCTATGGAAGAGATGGAGAAACAAGGCTTTTTGACGGTTTCCGCCACCCATTATCTTCCGATTTATGCAGAGCGCATTACAGACGAGAAGCTACGCTCGAGATTTCTGGTAGAGATGCTGAGATTCACTTTACGTAAGGGATTCTCTGACGATTTCAATGTATATGTAGATGATGTGCGTCCGTTGATTACCGACAGGAAAGCTTTGGACGATTTGGCGGAAATAGAAAAACAGTACCTTACCTTGCGCGAAAAGAACAAAGACTTGCTCAGGGGGATGGAAATGCCGGACTTTACGGCTTATACCCAAGACGGGAAAGCTTATACCTTATCCGACATGAAAGGCAAGGTGGTAGTCATAGATTTTTGGTTCACCGGCTGTATTCCTTGCCGTGCGGAAATGCCTTACTTCGACCGTCTGGCAGAAACATTCAAAGACCGTCCGGTTCAATTCCTGTCCGTTTCGTTGGATACCGGCGACCAATTGATGGCACTGTGGAAAAAGATGGTGTCGGAGAAAGACGGGAAATCACCTGTATTGAATTTGAATCTGCCCGGAGGTTTCCGTTCCGATTTTACGGCAAGAATGAACATCCGTTCTGTTCCCCGCGTGGTATTGGTGGATAAGGATGGACGTATCGTGGATGCCTATGCGAAACGACCTTCCGATCCGAAGTTGAAATTACAGTTGGAAAAGTTGATGAAATAACGTTCCCTTCTCTTGTTGAGAGGGAACAGCCACGATGCCCGGCCTAAGCTTACTTGGACCGGGCATCGTGGTTTGTCGGATTATTCTTCCGTTTCCGTAGAGTCTGTGGCTACCACCGTGTCCAGGACTTCATCTTTTGTAATTTGATAACTGCCGTCGGGCGAGATGGTGATGGACAACGGGATGTAGATGTCCGAAGCCGGGTAGCTGACACTGGTGGCAAAACGCAGGTTGTTGCCGTCCGCTTTATCGAAGGCCATTCCCTCCAAAATGGCGTGGGATATGAATCCTTTTTCCATATAGCTTCTGAAGTGGTTTTTGGTAAAGACTTTATTGAAGATTTCTTTTCCTTCGCGGTTCACGCGCAGCCGGATATAGTTGTCGGCATAGCGCTCGCCGTCGTCCCCCGTCACTAACGGAAGCGTATCGTTTACCTCCCGTACGATGTCGTACATATATCGCGTTTGTCCGACTTTGACTTCTGCGCTGTAATGATAGTCTTTCATTTCCTGCACGGAATTTGTCGTGTCCGGTTTTTCATATTCACTGTATCCGCTGGTGGTTTGCGGGTTATTTCCGCCGCAACTGTAGCACAGCAGTACGGTGCATGCCATACATAGGAATTTGAAATGTGTCTGCATTTTCTTCTTTTTCTCAACAGTTTCACAAAGGAACAAAAAAAAGGTGAGTTGGACAAGCCGGTTTATTATATTTTTAGGTCTTCTTTTGTTGCCTGTTAGTCTATAAATGTCTATCTTTGAAGTCCCCAAGCATTTGCAATGAAAACAACATTTTACTTTGTCATAGTTTTGTGCCTGTCTCTTTTGTCGGCTTGTCGCGGGGAAGAGACGAAAGCAGAGGCCGTCCGGGTCGATACGCTCTCTTTGGTTATGCAGGTAAAGGAGTGTGCCCGTCTTTATACGGCCGAATATGAAGTCCATAAATTAGTGTTGAAGGACGACCCTTTGCGGGTGAAAGGAAATCTCTTTCAGCGGGCGTTCGACGTAAAAGTTCCTATCGGCGAACGCAAGGTCATGATACCTCTCGATGTAACCCTGAAAGCTTATATTGACTTCACGGGCTTCGACGAGAAGAATGTGTTGCGTTCGGGCGACCGTATTGTGGTTACTTTGCCCGACCCACGGGTGGTCGTGACCTCCTCGCGCATCAATCACGATGAAGTGAAGCAATTTGTGTCTTTGACACGTTCGGACTACACTTCTGCGGAGTTGGCCGATTTTACGCGTCAGGGGGAAGACGAGATTCTGGCTTCCGTACCGCAGTTGGGCATTTGGGAGATGGCTCGTGAGAATGCGGCTCACGTGTTGGTACCGATGTTGACGAGGTTAGGCTATGACGAGCGGAATATAGTGATTTCCTTCCGTAAGGATTTTACGACGGCGGATATGCCGTTGCTGTTGGAACGTGAAGGCCGGACTGAAAAACTGAAATGAAATGGGAAAATGGTTGAGTGCACTGAAGTGGCTGGTCGTGGCCGTCGTATTGGCTGTCTTTATCGGGCTGCTGATAAAATGGAATCGTAAAGGAGGCATATCGGTGGAGGTCGGTTTTGATGACCGTATCGAGCTGACCTCTCAGGAGATACGCCGTATCGAACAAATCGGACAATGGGAATTTTTGTCGGTTCAGTCTGAAGTCGTGGCCGATACGTTACGCAAAGGGTTCTTTACCGACGACCGCTTGGTGGCTGTGTACACCGGAGTTCCCCGCATCGGGATCGACATGAACCGGGTGACAGGAGAATGGGCGCAGGCGCATGGCGATACCGTGACTCTCCGTTTGCCTGCCGTGCATTTGTTGGACAAGAATTTTATCGACGAAGCCCGTACGAAGGTGTTCTATGAGAGCGGAAAATGGCCGAATGGCGCACGCCGCGATTTGTACGACCGTGCTTACGGGAAGATGTTGCGTCAATGCCTGACGCCGTCGAATATGCGTCGGGCGGAAGCCAATGCACGCAATCAGTTCACGGCCTTGTTCCGTGCTTTGGGTTTCCATACGGTGGAAATCTATTTTATAAGATAACCCAACTTAATACTAATTCACAATAAATGTTATGAACTTAAATCTTGTTAAAATTGTAGGAGTGGCCGTAGGGGTTGCCGGAATGACGGTAGAGACTCGGGCGGCTGAAATGCAGGAGTATGTAGCCGAACGGGACAACACTCAGGTCAGTGTGTGGAAGAGCCATCGGCCCGAAAAACGTTTGTTCACTTCCAAAGCCGTAGAGGAGCAAATACAACGTGCCAAGAAACTGTTGACGAATACGAAATTGGCATGGATGTTTGAGAATTGCTTCCCGAATACGCTGGATACGACCGTCCACTTCGACGGGGCGGACGACACCTTCGTGTACACGGGTGATATCCATGCCATGTGGCTGCGGGATTCCGGTGCGCAAGTGTGGCCCTACGTACAGTTGGCCAATGAGGACCCTGAACTGAAGAAAATGTTGGCCGGAGTGATTCGCCGTCAGTTCAAGTGTATCAACATCGACCCATACGCCAATGCCTTCAATAAGGAGGCGACGGGAAGCTATTGGGCGTCCGACATGACGGATATGAAGCCCGAAGTGTATGAGCGGAAATGGGAAATCGACTCGCTGTGTTATCCCATTCGTCTGGCCTACCATTATTGGAAGGTGACGGGAGATGCCAGTGTCTTCTCCGACGAGTGGCTGCAAGCCGTGGCATACATTCTACAGACGTTCCGGGAACAGCAGCGTAAGGAGGGGAACGGCCCCTATCACTTCCAACGCAAGACGGAGCGTGCGCTCGACACCGTGACCAATAACGGATGGGGCAATCCGGTGAAGCCTGTAGGGTTGATAGCCTCGGCTTTCCGTCCTTCCGACGATGCCACCACGTTTCAGTTTCTGGTGCCTTCCAATTTCTTTGCCGTGACTTCCTTGCGTAAGGCGGCCGAGATATTGACCGAGGTGAACCATGAAAAGACGTTGGCTAAAGAATGTCGTGAATTGGCGGATGAAGTGGAGACCGCCTTGAAGAAATACGCCGTATACGATCATCCCCGTTACGGAAAAGTGTATGCTTTCGAGGTGGACGGTTTCGGCAACCGTTTGCTCATGGACGATGCCAATGTGCCCAGTCTGTTGGCCATGCCCTATCTGGGTGACGTGCCGGCGGACGACCCGGTGTATCAGAATACCCGCAAGCTGATATGGAGCGAGGACAATCCTTATTTCTTTAAGGGGACAGCGGGCGAAGGTATCGGCGGACCGCATATCGGTTACGATATGATTTGGCCGATGAGTATTATTATGCGTGCATTTACTGCGGACAATGACGGTGAAATACGTCAATGTATCCGGATGCTGAGAGATACAGACGGTGGTACCGGATTTATGCACGAATCTTTCCACAAAGATAATCCGACTAAATTCACCCGGCATTGGTTCGCCTGGACGAATACCTTGTTCGGGGAATTGATTGTGAACCTGGTGGAGAATAAAAAGATTTCACTACTGAATAATCTATAAAACCAAATACTTATCCCTGTATTCCGGTATAGGAAATAGGGGGATAAAATTTGAAACTACACTTAATTTTTAACAGAATGGAACAAAAGAACAAGTTTATTTACATCTTGCCCGTAATGTTCGGTTTTTTCATTATGGGATTCTGTGATTTGGTGGGGATTTCTGTAACTTATGCGAAGGAGCAGTTCCAGTGGACCGAAACACAAGCCGGCTTTTTGCCGTCAATGGTATTTTTGTGGTTTTTTATCTTGTCTGTACCTACAGCCATGTTAATGAACCGGATAGGACGAAAAAATACAGTATTATTGAGTATGCTGTTCACTTTCGCCGGCATGGTATTGCCTTTCATTGATTTCAGTGAAACCTCCTGTTATGTTGCGTTTGCCTTATTGGGAATCGGTAATA
>ENA-OOZN01000744-OOZN01000744.1-human-gut-metagenome-genome-assembly--contig:-NODE-744-length-27928-cov-4.194525_pt1 | contig 27928 bp, 26 predicted proteins | sample MGYA00241187_ERZ501397 | MGnify/ENA primary metagenome ERZ501397 (study PRJEB25962, sample SAMEA2042921) | human gut metagenome | biome: human gut; feature: human-associated habitat; material: faeces... | reverse complement strand
ATGAACACTGAATGATTATTAGTATCAAGTTCCATAGCAATATCCTTTCTAAAATTAAGTACGACTGAACGTCTTTTATACTTATAATGTATCACAGCTACATGTCTAAAACAACATCTATTATAAAAACTATAAAAGGAGCTAGATCCCTCCCTACGCTTCGCTTAGAGGAAGGGGATTGCGCTCCTATTTTTGTTCAACCCTATTCATAAGATCTTAAAGATAAAGATCTTACTATTTGGATGTTTACCAATGAAAATAGTGCAGATGCTGTCTATGGTTCATTAGGTGAAGCTAGATGGTCTATGGAATGTGATGAAAATGGAAATGTCCTTTCTATTTGGTGGAATGAAGGAACTTGTCATTTAATGGGCTATGACTACGATAAAGAATACTTTCAAACATTACCTCCATTTACCCATCTTCACAATAAGATTCAACAATTGAGATAAAAGAGGTATCTGGACGACCGCTATTATTTTTTACAACTTTTACAAACATAACATCACCATCCTATACTACAAATATATAATAAATATATTTAAATTAAAAGTAATAAGATTATATACCCTATACTACACAAAAAGAAATATTTGATACTATTATAAAAAAAGGATAAAAATAAAAAGACATGAACCTAAGATTATATCTTAAGTTCATGCCATTTGGAGATTAACTCTCCTTTTTATAATGTATTTTCTGATGGATAAAAGGATGAATAAAACTAATTTCAACACTATCCAAATAAAACAATTGATCTTCATTTGATCCATAAAGAAGATCTCCCACTAAAGGGTGACCAATAGAAGCCATATGTACTCTAATTTGATGGGTTCTTCCCGTTACTAATTTGCATTCTACAAGTGTTTGATTATTTTTATGCATTAAAGATTTATAATACGTCTTAGCATACTTACCATGATCATCAACAATTCTTTTAATAGAATCATTACTTTTTAAAATAGGCCGCTCAATAACGCCTTCCCCTTCTAAAATTCCTTCAACTAAACAATGATAAACACGTTCTACTTGTTTAATATCTTTAGAAAGCAATGCATGAGCTTGTGATGTTTTAGCAACCAACATATATCCTGATGTTTCTTTATCTAAACGATTTACTAAATGAATTGTACTTTTTAAACCAATTTGTTGATAGTAATACATTAAAGCATGGCATAAAGTATGGCTTTGATATCTTTTAGTAGGAATACAAGGCAGTTGGCTTTCTTTATCAATGATTATATAATAGTCATCTTCATAAATGATTTTTAAAGGAATATTTTCTGGTTGAATATTTGAGTTTTCTATTGGAAAAATAATTTCTAAACAGTCTCCTTTTTGAAGTAAACATCTTACTGTTTGACTTTTTCCATTGACTAAGAAATCACCTTCCCTTTTAATCCTTTTAATCATTGCTTGACTAATTGGTAATTCTTTCAAATAATCTCTTAATAAAATCGTTTGTTCAATTTGATAACTCATGAATTAATAAATGCCCTTCTTACTCTTTTAATAAAAGACATTTCTTTATATTCAATAAAACGAACATACTTACGCCCAATCCTAATCTCAATACTTTCAACATCCTCTAATTCTAAATGAATATGGTCGATTCCAATCAAAGAATGATTAAAATGATTTCCAACTAATTTAATTGTTTGACTTTCATCTAAAATCAAACTTGAACCTAAAGAACGATATGCATTATGATGAATTCCTGCAACTTCTGTAAGTTGCATCAAAGGAATACCTGGATAAATGATAGAACCACCTAAAGATTTATTATAAGCAGTCGATCCAGAAGGAGTTGAAACACATAAACCATTCCCTCTAAAAACTTCTAATAAAACATTACCAATATACACATGAATAACCTGTGCTTGTAACCCTTGATCTAATCTTAATTCATTTAAAGCATAATATGTTTGAAAAGAGTCTTTTTTATTAATTTTAATTTCTAACATATATCTTTTCATCGTCTTAAATTGTCTAGAAGTCACATCTTTTATAAATTGATCCACTTCATCAACTTGGTAATCTGTATAAAATCCTAAAGTTCCTGTATGTATACCTACAAAACAACAATCAACATTTAAATATTGATGTACAGCTTCTAAAATAGTTCCATCTCCTCCAATTGAAATAACAAGATCTGGATTTTTTTCATCATAAATAAAAAAGTTTTGTAAACTTTCTTTAATTTTCAAAGCTGTTTTTTTAGAAAGATCATCATTTCTAACCATTAATGCATATTTCATCTTTCTTCCCTCCATATAGATGTATTATAATATATCTAGAGCATTTAAGCAAAGAGGTATCATATGGAACATCTAGAAATTGAATTTAAAATGTTATTAAAAGAAAATATATTTAAAAAAATATTATCTGATTATAAAAATCAAATCAAAGACAGTTATCAACAAACCAATTATTATCTTTTTCATCCTCTATTGGAAAAGAAAAAATACTCACTCAGAATTAGAGAAAAAAAAGGTCATTACGAACTCACATTGAAAAGACCTTCAACTATTGGTCTGAATGAATTAAATATAGATATTAATAAAGAAATTAAAGATGCTATTTTTAATCATCAACATATCAATAATGAAATCTTTGATATTTTAGAAAAAGAAAATATTTATATCAAAGATTTAACATGTGGATATTATTTAAAAACAACACGTCATGATATTATTTTACCCGATGGTGTTTTATCCTTAGATGAAAATGAATATAACCATCATCATGATTATGAAATAGAATTTGAAGTGGAGGATTATGATCAAGGACTTCAAGCATTCAAAAAAATCATTCAACCTTATCATTTAGAATATAAACAAAACTGTTTAAGTAAAATCAAACGAATGTTAGAAACATTAAAAAACGAATAAGTCACATACTTATTCGTTTTATATTTCATAGCTTTCCATAAACACACTTAAAGAAACCGGCCTACCATAATAGAATCCTTGAATATAATCTGGCTTTAATAACATAATACGTTCAAGTTCTTCCTTTTCTTCTATTCCTTCAATACAAATCTTAACACCTACGCTATGAGCCATATCCACCATATGTTTTAGCAACATATTTTCATACTCATTTGAAAGTGCATTTTTCATCAATGTTCGATCTATTTTTATATAATCTGGTTTTAAATTATAAAGATAGTGGAAATTAGAATATCCTGTTCCAAAATCATCTAAAGCAAGTAAGATATTTTCTTTCTTTAAACCATTACAAAAATCAATAAAGTTTTTATTAGATTCAATAAAACCACTTTCTGTAAGTTCTATAACCAATTGATTATTTTCTATTTTATAATTTTTTATAATATTTAAAATATCATTTAATGCTGGTGTTTTTAACACTTGAACATAAGACATATTAATTTGTACTTTAATATTTGAAAACATACTTACAGCTTTTAATGCTTGATCTAAAACCCATCTACCTACAGGAATAATCAAATCACTTTCCTCTAATAATGGAATAAATTCTAGTGGTGAAATTTTACCAAATTCATCACATTCAAATCTAAGCAATGCTTCCATACTATGAATCTTTTCTGTTTTCATATCAATAATTGGCTGAAAATAAACTTCAAATCCTTTAAATTGTTGGTTAACTGCTTTATGTAATTCTTTTGTTAATTTATTTTTTCTTAAAAATTCTTGATAATCTTCCTGCTTAAAAATCGTATATGTATTTTTTCCATTTGTTTTCGATTGATTTAAAGCAAATTCTGTCCATTGCATAATAGAATTATAACTTTTATTAGGATAATCATGAAAATCTAGAATACCTGCAGAAATCGTTAAATAAATATCATAATTAATAGATTCTACATAACATGTAATACTTCTACGTATTGCATTATAAAGAGCTCTTGCATCTTCTTTACTGCCAACAACATCCATCACAATAAATTCATCAGCGACAATCCTATAAAGTTGTTGATTTTTAGTTAATAACTTTTTAATACAATTTCCAACTTGTTTTAAAACAACATCACCATATTTTACACCGAAATTTTCATTAATATTTTTAAAATCATCAATATCAATTCTTAAAATAAAACCCTGTGTAATATCTTCATTAATAGGATAAATAAAATTTTTAAAACTCATTTCTCCTAATAACCCACTATCATTATCAGCAACTTGTCTTTTACCAATTTCATTAATACAGCCAATAATATATTTAACATTCCCATCATAATCCTTAATCGATTTACTTCGACAATTGATCCAAATAGGAATACCGTCTTTTCCAATCCAACGATATTGTAAATCATGAAAATTTTTCTTTCCCGAAACCAACTGATTCATATCTGATAATAACATTTCTAGATCATCTTCATATACAAATTTTTTATGTGCTGGTAAAGAATCACTAAATTCATAGCTTGGAATATTAAATCTTTTCATAGCATGTGGTGAGATAAAATATATGTCTTTATCAAGATCCATTACAAATAAATAATCATCAATACATTGATCTAAAATAAGTATAATTTCTTTATACGTCTTTATAGCCTTTGCATCTAATCTATCCATAAATACCCCTTCTTTTTATACTAGTAATAATAATTATAACGATTTTTCTTTTTTAAAAAAGCATTTACAATTAATAAAATAATACCTACAAAGAAATAACTAGCTCCACATATATACATATATTTAATAGAAGTTAACTGAATTGTCATCGTAGAAGATGCCATTGCTGTTAATCCTAAAATTATCGTAAAAGAAATCAAGAATGTCATAATTCCACAAACCATATAACTTACTGATAAACATTTTGTAATCAATCTCTCTTGAACTGAAATTAAAATAAGATAAGCTGTAGAAATAACTAATAAAATAGCACTCACAATAATATGTGTAGAATTTTTAAAGCTATATACTTTCTTTACAATCTTATATGTTTCTCCAGATTGTTCCATCGTATTTTCTACTCGACTTAATACTTTATCTTGTAAACCTTGTAAATCCATTTGATTGATAGCTTGATCATAAAGTGTTGTAAACGTTTCTTCATTTATTGAAGGATTCAAAATAGAATATACCTCATTTTTTTTATCTTCTAAAACTTGCTTTAATAAAGTTTCATCTAGAGTAGATGATTGATTATTTAAAACAGTATCAATATATTCATTAACAAGTTCTTGCGTTTTTTCATCTTGTTGTAAAGAAGAAACAAGTGCTTGACTTTGGCTTTCATCCATATTCATCATACTTAAAACATTTTGACAAGTATCTTCTAAAGCATTTGTTACAGCTGTTGATTTAACAACTGTTGGTACCATATCATTAATAATCAAATGATTCATAAATAATGAAATTGCTAGATAAAAACATGAACAAATTAAAACAAGTGTCATTATAACTTTTAATATTTTTTTCATATTGTCTCCTAAAAAAGAATCCATCTATTGACTTGATTCCTTTTCTCTATCCCTTTCATATTCTTTTTTAAAATTCAAACAATCTTTATTGCTGAATTGTGGACAACGATCCATATCATGACATTCAGCTAACTTTCTAAGTTCTTTAGGAATAAAGACTCTTATTTCTTCAGAATTGTAACCAACTTGAAATCTTCTTTCATCAATCATAATTGGTCTTTTTAAAACTGATGGATTTTCCTGTATAAACTTAATTAAATCATTGATTTTCATTGAATCAATATCAATATCATTTTCTTTAATAATTTTGCTTCTTTTGGAAATAATATCATCCGTACCATTTTCACTACGTTCTAATAATTCTCGAAGTTCTGATTCTTTTAATAAAGTAGAAAAAATATTTTTTTCTACATAAGGTATTTGATTTTCATTTAACCAAGATTTTACTTTTCTACAAGAAGCACAACTTGGGGCGGTATATATACGTATCATACAATCACTCCTTTGTAAATAATTATACAACAATTTTAAACTTTGTATATCTTTTTTTAAATATCTTGATTTTTATAGATGAGCTCATTATAATGTTTTTAAAGACTTTGAAGGAACATAAGTAAATTATATTAAATGTTATAGAAAGCTTATGGTTGATGGAAATAAGCCATTGATATAATAGAAATTGGGGTTCTGGAGTTACAAAAGGCACGAGTCTTTTGTCGCTAATCGCGTTAAGATCAAGAGCGTATATTTTATACGAATTAAGGTGGTACCGCGTTTATAACGTCCTTTTTTAAGGACGTTTTTTATTTTAAGGAGGAAAATTTATGAAAAGAATGTTGAGTGGCATCAAGCCAACAGGAAGAGTAACTTTAGGAAATTATATAGGAGCTATTAAACCTTTTGTTTCTTATCAAGATGAATATGAAATGATTGTTTTTGTTGCTAACTTACACAGTATGACAATTTATCAAGAACCAAAGAATTTAAGAAAAAATACAAAAGATTTGATTTCTTTATATTTAGCAGCTGGATTAGATCCTAAAAAAGTCACATTATTTTTACAATCTGATGTTTTAGAACATGCTCAACTTGGTTGGTATTTAGGATGTATGGTGTCAATGGGTGAATTATCACGTATGACTCAATATAAAGATAAAGCAAGCAAACTTAAAAAAGATGAATCTATTGGAGCTGGTATTTTTAATTATCCTTCATTAATGAATGCTGATATTTTACTTTATGATCCAGATTATGTACCAGTTGGTGAAGATCAAAAACAACATTGTGAACTTGCTAGAGATATTGCTGAAAGATTTAATAATCGTTATAGTGAAACTTTCAAATTACCTGAACCACTTGTTCCAAAAGTAGGTGGACGTATTATGGACTTACAAAATCCTACAAAGAAAATGTCTAAATCTGATGAAACAGGTAAAGGATGTATTTATATTTTAGATGATATTAATGTTTCTAAAAAGAAAATCATGTCTGCTGTCACTGATAGTGATAACGCTATTTACTATGATGTTAAAAATAAACCTGGTATTTCAAACTTACTTACTATTTATTCTATTTTAAGTGGTGAATCTATTGATGCACTTGTAGAACGTTATCAAGGTGTTGGTTATGGTCAATTTAAAAAAGATCTAGCTGAAGTTGTAGGTAATGAATTACAAAAAATCCATGATAAATATAATGAAATCAATCAAGGTAACTATATCGATACAATTTTAAATGAAGGTGCTGATAAAGCACGTTATATGGCAAGAAAAAAACTTGCGAAAGTTGAAAGAAAAATAGGAATTACAATTAAGAAATAAGCATTGCTTATTTCTTTTTGTATTCCTTTTTAGTAAATTCATAGAATAGAATTTCATGTATAAATGTATAGCCCTTAGCTATTTTATTTTTTAAATGATTATATTTTTGGATACTTTGTGCATCTTCGATATTTAGCTGTCTACATAACATCAAAAAATCATCATAATTTTCCATATAAAGTTCATCAATTCTTTGTTCAATAAATTGCTTTTTTAACCTTTCCTCTCTTGTTAGACCATATTCTTTCATTTCTCCTTCATCATACATTTGATAATGAATATTAGACAGTTCTAAAGCAGCAATCTTTTTATTCATTTTATCACGATCACAAAAATCAAAAACACTTCGATAACAAAGCTTTCCTTGATCATCTGTTTCAATCGCTAAAGCATAATGACCATCTCCTATTGCAAATACTTTTTGACACAACTTTTGATCAAAAATGTGTAAACATCCATAAATAAAATCATGGAGTGTTTTTTGATCTACTTTAAAACATGAAAGTGTTGAAATGATTTCGATATCATCACCATTTGACCATTCATATGGCTCTAATAGTTCTTCATCTTCTTTAACCCAATTAACAATCATTTTCTTCCTCCTTTTTCTTTATTATATGTCATCTCCATTAAAAAAATGTTTTTGTATATTTTTATAATATTTTCATATATAATGGGTGACGAGGTGAAATTATGAGTTTAATTAAAGATATTATTGTCTATGCAATCTTAGGTGCTATTCAAGGTTTTAGTGAACCTATTCCTATTTCAAGTAGTGGACATTTAGTTTTATTCCAAAGTATTTTTGAAAAACTTGGTTTAATGGTTCCACAAATGAATGATGTTACTTTTGAAGTTATTGTTAATACTGGTTCACTCATTGCTATCATGTTTTATTATCGCCAAGATATTATTCGTCTAATCAAATCCTTTTTCGGGTATATTGCTAAACCTCAAGAAAGAGATGAGCTATTACCTGATTTTAGATTTTGTATGTTATTAATTGTTGCTACAATTCCTGCAGCAATTGGTGGTGTTCTTTTTAATGATTATATTGAACATGCTTTCTCTAATCCTAAATTAGTAGGTTGTTGTTTACTTTTAACTTCTTGTTTTTTAATGCTTATTCACAAATTTGGATATAAAGGAAAAAGAACAACAAAAAGCATGAATTTATGGGATGCATTAAGAATGGGATTTTTCCAATTACTTGCTTTACTTCCTGGGGTTTCTCGTAGTGGATCAACACTTACTGGTGGGATGCTTGGTGGTCTTGATCAAAAAGCAGCAAGAGATTTCTCTTTCTTTATGTTTATGCCTGTCAGCTTTGGAGCAATCATTTTAAAACTTAAACATTTTTTAACAAGTTCAACTGTCGCTGCATTATGGCTTCCTTATTTAATTAGTTTTATTATCAGTGGTGTTGTTACTTATTTAGCACTTAATTTATTGTTTAGTATTTTAAATAAAAGAAAATTGAATTATTTTTCTTACTATTGTTTTGTAGTAGGTATTATTGCAATTCTTTTCTTATAATATACAAAAAAGAGATTTCAAAAACGAAATCTCTTTTTTAATTATTTTTTAGCGATAACTTCTACTTCAATTAAAGCTCCTTTAGGAAGTTTAGCAACTTCTACAGCAGATCTTGCTGGATAAGGTTCTACAAAATATTCAGCATAAATACCATTTACTGTTGTAAAATCATCCATGTTATCTAAAAAGACAGTTGTTTTAACAACATTTGAAAATGATAATCCTTGGCTTTCTAATAATCCTTTCACATTTTTTAAAGCTTGATGAGCTTGTGCTTCGATTCCTTCTGGCATTTCACCTGTACTTGGTACTAGAGGAATTTGTCCTGAGAAAAAATACATATCCCCTACTTGTATTCCTTGACTATATGGACCAATAGCTCCTGGAGCTTGATCTGTTTTCACTACATTTTTCATTTTTTAATCCTCCTTGCCATATAATTATAACAAACTCTTCATATATTAAAATGATAAAGTTGTATTTTTTTTATGAAAAAGTATAATTATTGAAAAGGATGTGTTTTTATGAAATATGGATTAGTTTTATCAGGTGGCGGTTCTAAAGGAGCTTATGAATCAGGATGCATGAAAGCATTACAAGAATTAGGATATCATTTTGATATTGTTACTGGTACGTCTATTGGTGCTTTAAATGGGCTACTTGTAGCTCAAGAAGATTATCAAAAGCTTTATGAATTATGGGATACTTTATCATTAGAAAAGGTTTTAAAGCATCCTATTCAATTTGATTTTTCAATTGAAAATCTAATGAACAATTCTTCTAATATAGGTCCTTTTTTAAAGTCCTATCTTGATAAAAAAGGTGCTGATATTGAACCACTTGTTCAATTAATTAAAGGTCTTTATAATGGCAAAAAAGCGAAAAGTTCACCCATCAAATATGGTTTATGCACTGTTGCTTTTCCTTCTATGAAACCATTAGAAATCACAGTAGATGATATGAGCGAAGATAACATTGTAGAATATGCTATTGCTTCAGCCTCATGTTTTCCTGCATTTCCTATTCATTATATAGATAAGCAAGGATATATTGATGGCGGATATTATGATAATTTACCTATCTCTCTTGCTTTAAAAATGGGAGCACAAAAAATTATTGCAATTGAACTCAATCAAGAAGCGACCCATCCCTATTTATTACATCGTGAAAATATCACTTTTATTAGACCGTCTAAGCATTTAGGTGGCTTTCTTGATTTTAATCGAGAGCTATTGGATCAAAGAATACGCTTAGGTTATCTTGATACTTTAAAAACATTTAAAAAATTAAAAGGGCATCGTTTTGCTTTTTATCCTGAAGAAAATATTCAAGAAATAGCTTTATCTTTTCATAATCAAATTTTAAACTATGAAAATCAATACAATCATCATTTACTTACAATTTCAGATGAAACACCTATTCTTGATTTATTAAAAGAAAATACGTATTTAGATTACTTAAAATTAGAAGATTATTTTATCTTAGGTTTAGAACTTTATATGAGTGAACATGATTACGATGATTTAAAGGTTTATCATTTTAAAGATATTATTCAAGACATCAAAAATCAAATTAAACCTGATTTAAGAGAAATAGAAAGAATTGATTTTAAAAATATCGCCCAATCTTTTAAAGATCTCACAAATCATCAAATTCTTAAAAATTACTTATCTTATTTTATAAATAAAAAAGAAGAACATTTAAATTATGAAAATCTTTTCTTAAAAGAATTTGTCCTAGCGATGTTTATTACTTGTGTCTTAAGCTATGAAGTCTCATAGCTTTTTTGACATCCGTATTGTTTTTCTATAAACTAGTACTGATAGAAAGTTGGAATATTATGAAAAATATATTAAAAATCATTTTATGTGTTCTTGTTTGTTACATAGCAATCGGACTTGGCTGGATGACAAAAGACATCATTATTCATGAAAACGGTAAAGATGGAATTGCTATCTTAGGATACCATGGTGTCGTAAGTGAACAAGAAAAAAAAGAAAACTATGCATCAAATCCTTATTTTATGTCTATAAGTGAATTTGAAAAACAAATGAAATATTTAGCGGATAATAATTATCAATGTCTATCCATGGAAGATGTTGAAGCCTATTATCACAGAAAAAAAGAAGTATCTAAAAAAGCTGTATGTTTAACTTTTGATGATGGATATAAAAACTTTAACACTATTGTTAAACCTATTATAAAAAAATATAATTTGCAAGCTACAAACTTTGTCATTGGTTATAAAACCAAAACCAATAATCCACTTTACTTACAAACAAATGATTTGAAAAATGATCAATATGTTGAATACTACAGTCATTCTTATGATATGCACCATATTGGCCATTTACCCTATAAAAAGAAAATAGAAACCATGACAACAAATGAAATAAAAAAAGACTTTGAAAAAAACAAAGGCCTTGTTTCAACAGATTACTTTGCCTTTCCATATGGTGTCAGTTGTCAAAATGCACAAGATTATCTCAAATCGAGTTCTGTTAAACTAGCCTTTAGTTACAATCAAAATAGACATATGACATGCAATGATAAACAATACTTGCTTCCACGTTATCTTATGTTTTCTAATATGCCCTTCCCCCTATTTAAATGGTGGATAGAATAAAAGAACTATACGAATGAATCGTATAGCTCTTTTAATTGATAATTTTTAAAACATCTTCTTCACTATTGATGTTAAAGATATTTAATGCAAGAACATTTAATTTTTCTAACGATATATTTGTAAATTGTTTTTCTAAAGAACTTGATAAAGTCCCTAATTTCACTTTAAGCAGTTCTTTTAAAGTATTGAGTTTTTCTTCATCTCTCATTCTTTGAAATAATTGATCCATTGCCTTACACATATTGATTTCATCTCCTTATGGTAAATCTTCTCTTCTAATATTTGTATGCGTAAATGTCCCCGCCATCATGAAGCTTTCTGTTTCAATTTTACGATTTTCTCTTAATCCATCATAACTTCCTACAAACATACTTTGACTAATTTCTACGACATTTCTTAATCTTCGATTCATAAGCTTTCTTGCATCCATTGTTTTAAGGTCGACAACAGGTAGTCTCCAATCATTGAAAAGTATACCATCTCTGATGGTATACTTTTCAATGTTTCTGGCAAGTTCCATTCTTCATCTCCCGTATAGAACACAAAACTTCCTATTGGATAGACTTCTTTTTTACTTTCAACTTGATTGATATAAGTCGTCGCATCATAGTTGAGTATGCGAAAAATCATATTTTTATCAAAAGTGCTTTGGTGTTCAACTCCGATAATCACATAATCTCCATGGATACCTGCTTTTCTTACGACATCCCGATATCTTTTGATCTCTGTTGGATCATCTACATTTCCTATCAAGGTCAACAGATCATTTTATCTTTCTCTTTTCCTTCTTTCAATGGACGGATAGTCCAAAAAATATAAAAAGCTATTGATGGATTAATCCATTTCAATAGCTCCAGTATATAATTGATAGTATTTACCTTTTTCTTTAATAAGTGATTGATGATTTCCTCTTTCAATAATATGTCCTTGTTCTAAGACCATAATACAATCACTATTTTTAATTGTTGATAAACGATGGGCAATAACAAGTGTTGTTCTACCATGCATTAATTTATCCATTCCATCTTGTACAAGCTTTTCTGTTCGAGAATCAATAGAAGAAGTTGCTTCATCCAAAATAAGTGCAGGAGGATTAGCAACAGCAGCACGCGCAATCGCTAATAACTGTCTTTGTCCTTGCGATAAGTTCGCCCCATCTCCTGTAAGCATTGTTTGATAACCATCTGGCAAATGTTTAACAAAGAGATCGGCATTGGCAAGTTTTGCTGCTTCAATACATTCTTCATCCGTAGCATCAAGGCGTCCATAGCGAATATTATCCATAACTGTTCCAGTAAATAAATGTGTATCTTGTAAAACCACACCTAATGATCTTCTTAAATCATCTTTTTTAATCAATTTAATATCAATTCCATCATAAGTAATCGAACCTTTTTGAATATCATAGAAACGATTAATTAAGTTTGTAATTGTTGTTTTACCTGCACCAGTAGCCCCAACAAAGGCAATCTTTTCACCAGGATTAGCATAAACATCTACATTGTGTAAAACCATACGGTCATCAAAATAACCAAAGTCAACACCTTCTAAACGAATATCACCCTTCATTTCTACAAGTTCAACATGACCATCGCTTCTTGGATGTTTCCAAGCCCAATGTCCTGTTCTTTTATCTGTTTCAACCATTTTTCCATCAACAGTTTCTACACGACATAAAGTAACCACACCTTGATCATCTTCACTTTCTTGATCTAATAAATCAAAGATACGACCAGCTCCTGCTTGTGCCATGGCAACAGCATTGATTTGTTGAGAAATTTGTCCAATAGGTTGGTTGAAACTTTTATTCAATGTTAAGAAAGCTACAAGAGTTCCAATTGTTAAAGCAAAATGTCCATTTAAAGCAAGGATTGCGCCAACAATTGCACAAATGATATAAGAGATATTTCCAAGTTGTACTGTAACTGGCATTAAGATATTCGCAAATTTATGAGCTTGATAAGCACTTTCTCTTAATTCATCGTTTAATTTTCTAAAATCAGCAATTGCTTGATCTTCATGGTTGAAGACTTTAACAACTTTTTGACCAGAAATCATTTCTTCAATATAACCATTCACTTTACCTAAATCCCCTTGTTGTTGAACGAAGAATTTACCTGATAACGATCCAAGTTTTCTTGATACAACAAGCATGATCATAAGCATACATACACTTAACACAGTTAAAGGAATATTTAAAATGATCATTGATACAAATGTTGTCACAATAGTCATACAACTTGAAATAAGTTGTGGAATAGATTGTGAAATCAATTGTCTTAATGTATCAATATCATTTGTATAGACTGACATTGTATCTCCATGAGGAGTTCTGTCAAAATAACGAATTGGTAAAGATTCCATATGTTCAAACATTTCAATTCTTAAATCTCTTAAGAACCCTTGTGTTACATAAACCATAATACGGTTAAAGGTAAAGGCACAAACAACACCACAAGCATAAAGTGCACCCACACGAATCAAAGCATGGAATAGTCCACTAAAGTCAGGTGAAGAACTCTTTAAAAGGGGAACAATATAATCATCAATTAATGTTTGCATAAACATTGTTCCTTGAACATTAAATAAAGCATTTCCTACAATACATAGAAAAACAACAATTAAATGGATTTTATATTTACTCCATAACATTTTAAGTAAACGTTTCATTGTTCCTTCTTTCATTATTCTTCCTCCTTCCCTTTCATTTGTGTTTCATAAATTGTACGATAAATTTCATTTGTTTCTAATAATTTATCATGTGTGTCAAAACCATCCACGACACCATCATTTAAAACAATAATACGGCTTGCATTTTGAACAGATGATATACGTTGTGAAATAATAATTTTTGTTGTATCGGGAATACGTTCATTGAATGATTCTTGAATACTTGCATCTGTAGCTGTATCAACAGCACTTGTTGAATCATCTAGAATTAAGATTTTAGGATTTTTTAGCATCGCTCTTGCGATACATAAACGTTGTTTTTGTCCACCTGAAACGTTTGAACCACCTTGTTCAATATACGTATTATAACCATCTTCAAAACGATCAATAAACTCATCAGCGCACGCTAAACGACAAGCTTCTTTACATTCTTCTTCTGTTGCATTTTCATTACCCCAACGTAAGTTTTGTAAGATTGTTCCACTAAATAAAACATTCTTTTGTAAGACAACAGAAACTTCATTTCTTAAAACTTCAAGATCATAATTACGAACATCTTGTCCACCAACAACAACGCTACCTTCGTCAACATCATATAAACGAGAAATAAGGTTGACCAAACTACTTTTAGCACTTCCGGTACCACCAATAATTCCAATTGTTTCACCACTTTTAATATGAAGATCAACATCTTTTAAGACCGCTTCTCCACTACCATGTTTATAAGAAAAAACAACATGATTGAAATCAATTGAACCATCTTTTACTTCAGTTAAAGCTTCTTGAGGAGAGACTAAATCAGATTGTTCATTAATAACTTCTGCAATACGTCTTCCTGAAGCAAGTGACATCGTAATCATAACAAATGCCATAGAAAGCATCATAAGAGACATCATAATATTCATAACATAGCTAAATAAACTTGTAAGTTCACCTGTAGTAAGAGTCCCACCTACAATTGCTTTAGCACCTAACCATGAAAGCATTAAAATTGAACCATAAACAGCTATTAACATAGCTGGGTTATTATAAGATAAAACGGATTCTGCTTTGACAAAAAGTTTATAAATGTTTTGTGCTGCTTTTTTAAATTTTTCATTTTCATATTTTTCTCTAACAAATGATTTAACAACTCGAATACCAACAACGTTTTCTTGAACACTTTCATTTAAAGTATCATATTTAGGAAAAACATCATTAAAATATTTTGTGGCATGATACATAATTATTGTAAGGACCGCTACTAAGAAAACAATGGCAACAACAAAAATCATACTTAATCTAAAGTTGATCATCATTGCCATGGTAAGGGCACAAATAAGTGACATTGGCGCACGAATGCACATACGAATAATCATTTGATAAGCCATTTGCACATTTGTCACATCTGTCGTTAAACGTGTTACAAGTCCTGCAGTACTATATTTATCAATGTTTGAAAAAGAGAATGTTTGAATGTTTGTATACATGGCATCTCTTAAATTGGCTGCAAAACCCGTTGAAGCTTTAGCTGCATGGTTACCAGCTAAAAAACCAAGTGATAATGTTCCAATTGCAATAACAAACATGAATGTTCCATATTTTGTAACATTAGACATATTACCTGCCTCAATCCCTTTATCAATAAGACTTGCCATTAATAAAGGAATAATGATTTCTAAGATAACTTCTAATGTCGCAAATAACATTGTAAGTAATGAATCTTTTTTATATTCTTTGATTTGTTTCATTAAAGTTTTTACCATAATTGACGTCCTTTCCTGTTCATTTACCGAACTTCATGAATATTTATAAATCTTCTTTTATGTTATTAATTAATTTATCGGATATTTTAATAAACGTATTTATTTCTTCTTCAGATAAATCTTTAATAAGTTTTTGATGCATTTCTTTCATCTTATCTTCAATTTGTCGATTATGATTTCTTGAAGATTCTGTTAAAACGATTTTCTTTAATCTTGCATCATATTCTACTTCTTCTCGTTCAATCATTCCCTTTTTACACATCAGTTTCAACATTTCTGATGTCGTAGAACGATTGATTGAAAATTCTTTTTCTATATCTTTAGGAAATGTATCAAGCCCACGATCTTCTCTATCTTGAACAAACCCAATAATCCAACAATGCATTAAAGTTACACGATCAGGCCTCTGACCTGTTTTCTTATCCATTGTTTTTCTCATTAGGTTATTTATGGTCTTAATACGATGTCCAATGGGATCTCTATACATATCATTCCTCCTATATTGTTCGGTTACGAATTGTATGGTAACATACAATTTAAAATTTGTAAACTTTTTTCATAGAAGTTCTTTATAAGTCGTTGTATAATAGAAAAGAAAGTGAGGAAGACAAATGGAAATTAAAGAAAGGTTTTTAAATTATGTGAATTTTGACACACAATCAGATAGTTATTCACATACTGTTCCTTCAACTTCAAAACAATTAAAATTAGGAAATTATTTAGTTGAAGAATTAAAATCATTAGGAATTGAAAACGCAAAAATAGATGAATTTGGTGTAGTTTATGGAACAATTCCTAGTAATAATAATCATCAAGGAGATGTTATAGGTTTTATTGCCCACATGGATACTTCTCCTGATGCAAGTGGTAAAGATATTCATCCACAAATTATCAAAGATTATCAAGGTCAAAAAATTACTTTAAATGAAGATAAAGAACTTTATCTAGACCCTGAACAATATCCTCAACTCTTACAACTTATTCATCATGATTTAATTACTACAGATGGAACAACTTTATTAGGAGCTGATGATAAAGCTGGTATTGCAATCATTATGCAAATGGTGGAATATATTTATAATCATCCAGAATTTAAACATAATGATATTCAAATTGCTTTTACACCTGATGAAGAAATTGGACATGGTAGTGATCACTTTAATGTTGATTACTTCAATGCACAATATGCTTATACCATTGATGGTGGAGATATTCACATTGTTGAATACGAAAACTTTAACGCATTTAGTGCCGAAGTGAAAGTCCATGGAAGAAGTATTCATCCAGGAAGTGCTAAAAATAAAATGATCAATTCAACGCGTGTTGCCTATGAATTTGATTCACTTTTACCTGTGCATATGCGTCCCGAATCAACAGAAGGTTATGAAGGATTTAATCACCTTCACTCGATTCAAGGAACTTGTGAAGAAACAGTTGCTGAATATATTATTCGTAACCATGACTTACAACAAGCAAATAAACAATGCCAAGACTTTAAAGACATTGCAGAGTTCTTAAATAAAAAATATGGTTATAAAATTGTTGAAGTAACGATTACAGAAAGTTATTTAAACATGAAAGAAGCTCTAAAAGATCATATGTTCATTGTTGAACAAGCTTTAGCTGCCATTAAAGAAAATGGTTTAGATGCTTATTGTTCACCAATTCGTGGTGGTACAGATGGTGCACGTTTAACATTCAAAGGACTTCCTTGTCCTAATCTTGGTACAGGTGGTTTTAACTATCATGGACCCTATGAATATTGTTCACTTACTATGATGGAAAAACAAGTTCAAATCTTACTTCATATTTTAAAAAACACTGCATCTAAATAAGCATTAACAAAAAATCGTGTGGATTTCTTAGACAATAAATAAAGTAAAAGTATTAACTTAATTTCTTAACTTAGTAGCATTACAAAAAAAGCCGTGATTTTTCACGACTTTTTGATATTAAAATTAAATATTTGTATTTCTTATAATTTACTTTTGATTTTCTTTATTTAATTCCAAAGTATCTATTTTTTTAATAAATGGTAAATAAATAACAAAAGATACAACAATCATCACAAATTGCCATAATGCAACACGCCATCCACCAATCAAAAGTCCTGATATAATTGGTGGTGTTGTCCAAGGAACCATAACCCCGCTAAATAATGGTAAAATTCCCATATACATTAATAAGTAGCTACTTATACCTATAATTAAAGGAACAAGAACAAATGGAATTAATAAATATATATTAAGTACAATTGGTGTCCCAAAAATAATTGGTTCATTAATGTTAAAGATATTAGGTACAATGGATAATTTACCTAAGCTACGTAATGACTTTGATTTGGCAAAAAATGTAATATAAATCACTAACCCAATCACAATTCCAGCACCAGACATACATAAGAAATTGTCCCAAAATTGTTGTGTAAAAATATGTCCACCATTTTGAATTGTAAGAGGCAATCCTGAATCTATAATTTTTTGATTAGCTGCCATATTTGCTTGTAAAATTGGTGAAAGAATTCCTCCACATATAGAACCACCATGGACGCCTGTCCACCATAATAAAGACATAACAACTGTCATAATAATAACGCCAAAGAACGAATCTGTAATTCCTTGTAAAGGAATTTGAATTACCGAATAAATAAGTTCTGCAAATGTTGTATTAAATATAAAGTGACATATAGCATAAATAATTGCACAAATAGTAATAATAATTCCAGTTGGTAATAGTGACGAAAATGAATCTGCAACACCACTAGGCACACCATCTGGCATTTTAATGCTAATATCTTTTTTTACACATAAAGAATAAATATATCCAACTAAAAAACCAATTAAAATAGCACAAATCATTCCTTGACCAGCAGTCCAATCTTTAGAAATAATTCCTGTAACTGATTCCCCACTGTCTAATACCTTAGAAGATGGAGTTAATAAAATAAAAGCTGCTAACCCAGTTAAAGCGCCATTTATAGCTGTTATTACTTGATCATTCTTCAAATAAGAATAAGTAATTCCTATTACTGTAAAGAAGGCCATTAATGAAAACGTAGAAGAATATACTTGAGAACATACATCTCCTATTCCACTTTCACTAATTACTTTACTTACTGATTCAATTGGTAAGTTGGCAATCAACAGGAACAATGATCCTATCATTAAAAACGGTAAAGAAAACATCATTCCATCCTTTAAAGCCTTTATAACTTTTGTATTTGTAAACTTCGATATATAAATAACTAATGTTTCATTTATAAATTTGTTCATATTATTTATCTCCTATAAAATTTCACCATTTGATGAAATAACTCTTTTATACCATTCAAAAGAAGCTTTTCGATATCTTCTTCCACTACCTTTAGCTTGGTCATCTAAATCAACATAGATAAATCCATATCTTTTTGCCAATTCACCAGTAGAAGCACTTACAATATCGATTGCTGACCAAGGAGTATATCCCATGACTTCTACACCATCTAACTCAATTGCTTTTTTCATTTCTGAAATATGGTTTCTTAAGTAATCAATACGATAATCATCATTAATGATTCCATTTTCTAATTTATCATAAGCTCCAAAACCATTTTCAACAATAAACATTGGTTTTTGATATCTTTCATAAACTTCATTTAAAATAATCCTTAATCCTGTAGGATCAATAGCCCAACCCCAATCACTTTTCTTTAACAATGGATTTTGTACTTCAATAAAGTCATGTATTTTATCATATTCTGCAATCGTTGATTTATAATAACTAAACCCTATATAATCCACAGTACCTCGTTTTAAATCTTTTAAATCTTCATCAGTTATATCTAATTGAATATTACTCCTTTCCCACTTTTTTAAAGTATAGGTTGGATAATATCCCCTTACATGAACATCACTAAAGAAATACCTCTTATCCATTGCTTTAATTCCTGCAAGAATATCTTGTGGATTACAAGAAGAAGGATAAATTGGGCCAAAATGCAACATGCAACCTACTTGCATAGAGGCATTAATTTCTTTGGCTCTTTGAACTGCTCTAGCACTTGCAACAAACTGATAATGAGATATTTGATACATTGTTTGTTCAATATTTTCATTATCTTCATATAAAACACCTGCTCCAGTCCAAGCATTAAAAGGATTATCGGTATCTATAAGATTATTAATTTCATTAAATGTCATCCAATATTTGACCTTTTTGCTATATCTTTTAAAACATGTAATCGCATATCTTTCAAAGAATGTAATTAATTGTCTATTTCTCCAACCACCATATTTTTTTGCTAAATAAAGAGGCATTTCAAAATGAGATAAAGTAACAATAGGCTCTATTCCATATTTTAAACATTCATCAAAAACATGATCATAATACTCTAGCCCTTCTTCATTAGGCTCTAATTCGTCACCTTGAGGATAGATCCGTGGCCATGAAATACTTAAACGGAAACATTTAAAGCCCATTTCAGCAAATAATTTAATATCTTCTTTATAATGATGATAAAAATCAATTCCATAATGGTTAGGATAATATTTATCATCTAATATTTCATAAGAAATTTCTCGAGGGTGATCAACGTCACCAGCTGACATAACATCGGTTACACTTAATCCTTTATGTCCTTCTTGATAGCCACCTTCGTATTGATTAGCAGCAACAGCGCCACCCCATAGAAAACTTTTATTCATAATCATTCTCCCATTTTAAATTTATCAACTGCTTTTGTTGTTTCTTCTAAATAAGAATAATTACTTATTAATTTTAACGAAGTAAATATATTAAAAACATACTGTAAAGAAGCAATATAAACAGCATTAGATAGTTCAGTTGTATTTTGAGTGGTCATAATTACAATTGTTTCATCACAATATTTACAAATTTCTCTTTTTTTATGATCACAAATCACAATTGATTTAGCATGATATTTGCGAATATCCTTTGCTATTTTTAACATTTCCTTATTTTGACCTGTATGTGTTAAATAAATGCAAACTGTATCATTTGGTTTCCTTTGCCTTAAGTATTGAAGATGCATTGGATTTAAACTGTTATATGCTTTAGAAATAACCCCTTCTTCTTCAAAATTCAAACTATAAATTTCTGCTAAAGAAAAATTAATACCAGTTCCATAAATTTCAATATATTTAGCATTTTTAATAAGTTGATAAATTCTTTCTATAACTTGTCTATCTAGTAAACTTTTTGTATACTCTATCGCTCTTTTATGTAAAAGTTCGATTTTATTTAAAGCATCATCAATTGAACTCTCACTTGAAAAAGGTTCAATTTTAAAATCATTTTTCAATTCAAGTAAATGAGAATATTCAGCCGCATATTGATATTTAAATTCTTTATATCCATTAAAGCCCAGTTTCTTACACAACCTAGAAATCGTTGCACTACTGGTATAACTTAATTTTGCCAGTTCATTAATATTCTTTTTTAAAATATCTTCTTGATTATTTATTATATAATCCACTAAATACTTTTCTTGAATTGTTAAATGGTCTAATGTTTTCATTTTGTCAATAATCATCATATTTCCTCTTTTCACCGGTTAAAAGATTCAAATTAATTATCTTCTTATCTAGAAGACATCTTCATCATAATTAACAACAACTTGTAAGTCAATCTTCTGTAAGCATTTACAATCAAATCGAAAAAAACTTTCAATTTCACAATTATTAACAATAAAAATTGAAAGAAATTATCAAAAAAGGTTATTACGAAATTCAATAAATAATTTCATAACAACCTTTTTATTTTGTATTATTTTTATTTATATAAAAAGAGAACAACATTTCGCATTCGTTCTCTTTTTTTGAAGATTTTCTTACAATATTTTAGGTTGCCTTCTTAAGTGCCTCCTAAACTATTTTTTTGTCCATTTTTCAAATTCTTCATCAGTAGCTAAAACATAATGAGTTCCATCTACTAAATGTTCAGTACCTTTTGTATAATCGACTCCACTTTCTTTATAATCGTAAGTAAATGATTTACGTACTTTTTCTACACGTGGATTAGGATGAGGAATAGCACTTAATAATGATTTTGTATATGGATGAATTGGATTATCAAAGATTTCTTCAGTAGTCCCTGTTTCTACTAAATGTCCTAAATGTAATACCCCAATTTTATCACTGATATATTTAACCATTGATAAGTCATGCGCAATAAATAAATATGCAATTCCCGTTTCTTTTTGAATCTTTTTCATTAAGTTAACAACTTGTGCTTGAATCGATACATCTAACGCTGAGATTGCTTCATCAGCAATAATTAAATCAGGATTCATAATTAATGCTCTTGCAATACCAATACGTTGTCTTTGTCCACCTGAGAATTGATGTGGATAACGTGAAGCATGTTCTCTTGATAAACCAACAAGTTCAAGCATTTCATAGATTTTTTCATTTCTTTCTTCAATAGAAGAATAAGATTTATGAATATCTAAACCTTGACCAATGATATCAATAACTTTCTTTCTTGGATTTAAACAAGCCATTGGATCTTGGAAAATCATTTGCATCTTTGTATGTAATTCTTTAGATGTTTCCTTATCTAATTTTCCACCAATTTCTTTTCCGTTGAAAACAATTGATCCAGAAGTTGGTTTATATAAACGAATAATACTTCTACCAGTAGTTGATTTACCTGAACCAGATTCACCTACTAAACCATAAGTTTCACCTGGCATAATATCAAATGAAATACCATCAACTGCTTTTACAGTAAAGTTACGATTAATTTTAAAATGTTGTTTTAAATCTTTAACGACAAGGATAGGTTCTTTATTTTCCATTATTCAACACCCTCCTTTTTCATTTTTTCTAATCTGTTTTTTAATTCAACTGGCATTTCAACTTTTGGAGCTTTTTCATGCATTAACCATGAAGCAACTTTATGAGTTGTACTACCAGGTACTTTAAACATTGGAGGTTCAATTCTTAAGTCAATATTTAAAGCATACTTATTACGTGGAGCAAAAGCATCACCTTTTACTTCATGTGCTAAGTTTGGTGGTGTACCAGGGATTGTGTATAATTCATCATCATCAGTATCTAAATCTGGCATAGATGATAATAATCCCCAAGTATATGGATGACGTGGATCATAGAAAATTTCATCAATGGTTCCAGTCTCTACGATTTTACCAGCGTACATAACATTTACATAATCAGCTACTTTAGCAACAACACCTAAGTCATGTGTGATATAAATAACTGATAAATCTTTTTTCTTTTGAATATCTTGAATTAATTCAAGAATTTTAGCTTGGATAGTAACGTCCAATGCAGTTGTAGGTTCATCACAAATTAAAACATAAGGATCACAAGATAAAGCAATTGCGATAACAATTCTTTGTCTCATCCCACCTGATAATTGGTGAGGATAGTTTTTCATACGTTTTTCAGCATTAGTAATACCTACTAATTGTAATAATTCAACTGCTTTTTTATAAGCTTCTTCTTTTGGTGTATTGTAATGATGAATCATTGGTTCCATAATTTGATTTCCAATTGTCATTGTAGGGTTTAATGATGTCATTGGATCTTGGAAAACCATGGCAATTTTACGACCACGAATTTCACTTTGCATTTCTTTTTCACTTAATTGACAAATGTCTTTTGTGATTCTTTCACCTGTATTTTCATCTGTCCAAGTGTAGTTAATAGAACCACCATCAATTGAACCATTTCCAGCCATGATACCCATGATTGCTTTAGTAGTAACTGACTTACCTGATCCAGATTCACCAACGATAGCGATTGTTTCACCTTTATATAAATCTAAGTTAACACCACGAATTGCATTAACAATACCACTATCAGTTCTAAAAGAGATATTTAAATCTCTGACTTCTAATATTTTTTCTCTTTCTGCCATAATTACATCTCCTTCATAGTTGGATCAAGTGCATCACGAAGTCCATCACCAAATAAGTTGAAACTTAACATTAAGATAGAGAAAATAATAACTGGAATTACCATCATGTAAGGGTAAATAGTAATTGAGTTAAATCCATCATTAATTAATGTACCTAATGAAGCCATTGGAATTGGTAAACCTAAACCAACGAATGATAAGTATGCTTCATAGAAGATAGCATTTGGAATAGACATCATAATCATAATAATCATTTGACTATAAATATTTGGTAAAATTTCTTTAAAGATAATAAACATGTTACTAGCTCCTAAAGTACGTGAAGCTAAAACGAATTCTTCTTCTTTTACTCTTAAAACTTGAGCTCTTGTAATTCTTGACATACCAATCCATTCAGTAAATGATAAAGCCATGATAATTGTGAATAATGATGCTTTCATCACCATTAATAACAATGTTAATATTACTAAAGTTGGGATAGAGTTTATGATTTCTTGAATTCTTTGCATTACTGAATCAACTTTACCTCCGAAATAACCAGAGATCAGTCCGTATGTCATACCTACAATCACGTCAATGAAGATTGCAACAACGGCAATGAATAATGAATATCTTGTACCTGTCCAAACACGTACAAATAAATCACGACCATAAGTGTCTGTACCAAAGAAATGTTCAGCACCTGGTGAAATACTTGCAATTCTTGTATTGATTGCATCAAATTTATATGATGAAAACATTGGAGCAAAAATAGCAAATACTGCGATAACTAAAATACAAATTAAACCGATAACGGCACCTTTGTTCTTTTTAAAACGATTTAAAGAATCTTTCCAAGCAGGAAGTGATGGAGCAACAACGTCTTTAGTAATGTCTTGTTTGTCTCCAACGAATTCAAAATCGTCTGGTAAAAATTCAATCTTTTCTAAATCCATTATTAATCATCCTTTCCTAATCTAATTCTTGGATCAATAATTCCATAAGAAATATCAATAATTAACATCATGAAAATGTACATTGCAGCATATAAGAATGAACAAGCTAAAATGATGTTGTAATCATTTGATAAAATACTATTAATTAATAATTTACCTAATCCAGGAACAGAACAAATCTTTTCAACAACCATAGTACCTGTCATTAAGTTTACTAAAATAGGTCCTAAAATTGTGATTACTGGAATTAAAGCATTTCTTAATGCATGTTTGAAAATTAAAGTTTTACGATCTAATCCTTTTGCTTTTGCAAGAGTCATATATTCACTTGTTAAAACTGAAACCATTTCAGTACGTGTAAAACGTGCAACGTTTGCAATAACACCAACAGATAAAGCTAAAATTGGCATAATTGATGATTTAATTGCATTCGATGAACTATATGAAGTTGGTAACAATCTTAATTTTGAAGCAAATAATAATAAAATTAACATTGCAAATACGAATGATGGGATGGAAACCCCAATTACAGAAATAACTGTAGCAATTGTATCCCAAATTGTATTTTTATGTAATGCAGCAAATACTCCTAAGAACATACCAATAACTGTTCCAATAACTACTGCACATAAACCGTAAATCATAGATAATTTTGCAGCACTTCCTACAAGTGAAGATACTTGCATATCTTTGTATAAGTTAAATGATACCCCGAAATCCCCTGTTAACATATTTTGAATATAACGTACGAATTGAACCGGAATTGGTTGATCCAATCCATATTGTGCTTCAATAGCAGCTCTGGCTGAAGCACTTAATTTTTCATTGTTAATTGGAGAACCTGGTAAAAATTTAACCATTAAAAATAATACCATTAAAATAACGAATAATGTAATTAACGAAATAACTAAACGTTTTCCGATATATTTTAAGGTTGAATTACTCATCTTTTTTCCTCCTATATTTATTTAAAAAAGAAACACAATACAGAATACTATATTGTGTTGTCTTCTCTATGTTCTTTTTTAGATTGAACTATTTTGATACATATTCGAATGTATATGGAACACCAACTGGTTTAATACCTAAGTTTTTAACTTTTGTATTTTGTAAAGTAGCAGTTCCTTTTTCGAATACTGGAATATATCCTAAATCTTCACATAAGATTTTTTCTGCATCGATCATTAATTGCCAACGAGCATTAGCATCAGTTTCACTGTTAACTTTTCCCATGATTGAATCATATTCAGCATTTGACCAATGACCATAGTTGTTATTGTTGTCAGTTAAAGCTAATGTTAAATAAGTTGTAGGATCACCATAGTCAGGTCCCCAACGAGTTACTGATAAATCGAAATCTCCATTTTTTTGTTTGTTGTAGATACGATCTTGTTTAGTAGTAGCTACCATTTCTACTTTAATACCATCTAATTTACTTAAAGCGTTTTGTAAATAAGTTGCAAATACATCCATTGGAGATTCATCTGTACCATAAGTTAATCTTAAAGTAATTTCAGATTTTCCTAATTCTTTTAATCCTTCATCTAAAGCAGCTTGTGCAGCTTTTTTGTCATATGAAGTATATGTTGCAGCTTCATCACGGAAATCTTTTCCTTCTGGAGAAATTGATAATCCTGAAGGTACGAAACCTTTAGCAGCTTGTGAACCGTCTTTTAATACGTTTTCACATAAATCTTTTCTGTTGATAGCTAATGATAAAGCTTTTCTTACATTTAAGTTAGCTAAATCACTATTTTGGAAGTTTACTGAAATATAGAATAAGTAACCTTCATTAATTTGTTTGAATGAATCATCTTTTTTGTATTTATCAACTAAGTCTGAGTTGATTGGAGCGAAATCAGTTTCACCTGCTTCAAAAGCTTGAGCAGCAACTTTTGGCTCTTGAACTAATTTCATCACTAATTTGTCGATTTTTACATCTTTAGCAGCATAGAATTTATCATTTTTTTCGAATTCAGCTACTGAACCTGGTTCCCAGTTTGTCATAACGAAAGCACCGTTACCTAAAATAGAATCAGCACTCTTACCATATTTATCACCTTGTTTTTCACAGAATTTTTGGTTAATTGGATAGAAACATGGGAATGACATTAATTCATCAAAGAATGAAACTCTTGTAGTTGTAGTAATTTCTAACGTTTTGTCGTCTACAGCTTTTACCCCTAATTTGTTTAAGTCTTCATCAGTTAAATCTTGTTCTGCATCGATTTTATCTGATAATTCTTGAGCACCTGCGATGTTAGCAATACCATCGCAGAACATGTAATAGTAGTTTCCTTTCTTTTTGAAAATTCTTTGCCATGCATAAACGAAATCGTTTGCTGTCACAGCATCACCATTAGACCATTTAGCATCTCTTAATTTATAAGTGTGTGTTAAACCGTCTTCTGAAACTTCTGAAGATTTAGCAATACCATATGTAGTAGTACCATCTTTAGCAGGTTTCATTAGCCCATCAATAATTGCATGTAATGCAGTAAATGAGCATCCGTCTTCGGCATCTGATGAGTCTAAATTTTTGATATCTAATTCACTTGAATAAGTGTAAGTAGATGAATCATCACTAGATCCCCCACACCCAGCAAGAGTTAGAGCCATCATAGCACAAAGTACCATAGATAATAATTTTTTCATTTTTTCTCTTCCCTTCTATAAATCGCCTTTGTATACACTAATACATATACAATAAAAATTTATGCTTTAATATTAGTACAATGCGTTATAGAAGTCAACAAAAAAAAACGAACTTTGTATACAAAATTGTATTATTGTTTATACAAAAAAATATTTTTCAATCTACATTCAAGAATAAAATAGAACAATTGTTTTTTATACATTTATTTTTGACGTTTATATTAATTGGAAGACAACATATTTTTTTATTCTTTTTTAAGAAGAAACACAATACCGAAATATTGTGTTTCTGTTGATTTTATCGACTATTTTGATACATATTGGAATGTATATGGAACCCCTACAGGTCTAATTACTAAACCTTTTACATCTTTATTTTGTAAAGTTGCAGTACCTTTTTCAAATACTGGGATGTAACATAAATCATCCATCATAATTTTTTCTGCATCAATCATTTCTTGCCAACGAGTATTAACATCAGATTCATTAGCAACTTTATCCATTAATGCATCTAATTCACTGTTTGTATATTTACCATAGTTGTTACCATTAGTAGAAATACCCATTGTTAAGTAAGTTGTAGGATCACCATAGTCAGGTCCCCAACGAGTTGTAGCTAAATCATAATCACCATTTTTTTGTTTGTTGTA
>ENA-OOZN01000739-OOZN01000739.1-human-gut-metagenome-genome-assembly--contig:-NODE-739-length-28154-cov-7.204420_pt1 | contig 28154 bp, 24 predicted proteins | sample MGYA00241187_ERZ501397 | MGnify/ENA primary metagenome ERZ501397 (study PRJEB25962, sample SAMEA2042921) | human gut metagenome | biome: human gut; feature: human-associated habitat; material: faeces... | reverse complement strand
GCTCCGGCACGGCGGCGGTCAGGGTGAAGCCCTCCCCGCAGATGGGGTAGGCCACCGTTTTGCCCAGCCGTTCGGCTTCGGCCAGCAGGGCCGAAAGGTCCACTTCGCCCCCGAAGGCGGCGTAGGCGAGGAGGGTCTGTGCCTCGCGAAAACAGCGAAGCTGTGCGATGCGGCGGCAGAGCGCGGCATTGGCCGCCGCACGGTCGGCTTCGGAAAGTGCCCGCCGCGCGGCGATGCCCGCCTTGCGCTGCGCCGCCTTTTCTGCGGCGGTGTCCATCGGCTTTTCCCTCCCCATGGCGGACGGCGAAAAGTTGTACAAAACCATCCGGCAAAAATATACAAATATAATAAACGCTGCGGTCGAAAAATGCAAGGGTTTCGGCGAAAATGCGGTTGCAGGTTTTGGGCCGATTTGGTATAGTAACAAGTAGGAGCCCGGCTCGCTGAGGAGCCGCCGCTGCTGCGATAGAATGTCAAGAGAGGGGTAGTAAACTATGTACGAAAACATGATGGACACCATCGGTCTGGTCAAGGAAGCAGACCCGGAGCTGGCCGCCGCCATGAACCGGGAGCTGACCCGCCAGCGGGAGAACATCGAGCTGATCGCCAGCGAGAACATCGTCTCGCCCGCCGTCATGGCCGCCATGGGCAGTGTGCTGACCAACAAGTACGCCGAGGGTCTGCCGGGCAAGCGCTATTACGGCGGCTGTGCCTATGTGGATGAGGTGGAAAATATTGCGATCCAGCGTGCATGCAAGCTGTTTGGCGCGAAGTACGCCAACGTTCAGCCGCACTCCGGCGCACAGGCAAACCTCGCCGTTTACTTCGCCCTGCTGGATCTGGGCGATACCGTTATGGGGATGGACCTGTCGCAGGGCGGCCACCTGACCCACGGCTCGCCGGTGAACATGTCCGGCAAAAACTACCACTTCGTTTCCTACGGCGTCAATGCAGACGGCGTCATCGACTATGCGGAGCTGGAAAAGCAGGTCAAGAAGGTGCGCCCCAAGCTCATCGTGGCCGGTGCATCGGCTTACCCCCGCGCCATCGACTTTGAGAAGATCGCTGAGATCGCCCACGGCTACGGGGCCTACCTGATGGTGGATATGGCCCACATCGCGGGCCTCGTGGCGGGCGGGTATCACCAGAGCCCGGTGCCCTACGCCGATGTGGTGACCACCACCACCCACAAGACCCTGCGCGGCCCCCGCGGCGGCCTGATCCTGACCAACAATGCCGTGCTGGCCAAGCGGATCAACTCCGCCGTCTTCCCCGGCACGCAGGGCGGCCCGCTGGAGCACGTCATCGCGGCAAAGGCCGTCTGCTTCGGCGAGGCACTGAAGCCGGAGTTCAAGGAATATGCACGCAAGATCGTCGAGAATGCACAGGCCATGGCTGCTGAGCTTCAGGCCCGCGGCGTCAAGCTGGTGTCCGGCGGCACGGACAACCACCTGATGCTCATCGACCTGCGGGACGAGGAGTGCACCGGCAAGGAGCTGGAAGCCCGCCTCGACAGTGTGCACATCACCGCCAACAAGAACACCGTCCCCGGCGAGACCCGCAGCCCCTTCGTGACCTCCGGCGTTCGTCTGGGCACCCCGGCGGTGACCACCCGCGGCATGGGCCCTGCCGAGATGAAGATCATCGCGGACTGCATCGCCGACTGCATCTGGCACTACGACGAGAAGCGCGACGACATCGCCGCCCGCGTGCTGGCGCTGACCAAGGCTTTCCCGCTGTACGAGTAAACAGTTGATTTTTCGGAGCACCTGCCGTATCCTGCGGCGGGTGCTTTTTTGCGGAAAATCCTAATGCATGGCCGCATCTCCACTCTATGCAGCCTTGCGATTTTAGCGCAAATAGTCTATAATGGTGCGGAAAAACGCGAAAAAAGGAGAACGCACCATGCTGATCTATCTGCTGCGTCATGGCAGAACCGAATACAACGTCCAGAAACGCTATCAGGGCCAGCGGGACATCCCGCTTTCGGCGGAGAGCGCCGCGAAGCTGCGGCGGGCCGATTTTTCCCCGGAAATCGTCTATGTGACCCCGCTGCAGCGCACTTCCCAGACGGCGAAGATCCTCTTCCCGGAAGCGAAGCTCGTGCCGGTGGAGGGGCTGAAGGAGATGAACTTCGGCCGCTTCGAGGGGCAGAAATTCGTCCATGTGGAGCAGGACCCGGAGTATCTGGCGTGGGTGGCCGAAAACGAAACAAGCGCCCACCCGGACGGCGAGCGCAAGAGCGATTTTTGCCGCCGCGTCTGCACAACATTTGCGGAACTGGTCGATGAAACGCTGGAAAATGGCGAGGAACAGCTTGTCATCGTGGCCCACGGCGGCACCCAGATGGCGGCCATGGAGCGCTTCGCCGTGCCGCACAAGACCTTCCATGAGTGGTGCGGCCCCAACGCGGGGGGCTATGTGCTGGATGCCTGTGACTGGAAGACGCAGCGGGTCCTGCACGTCGTGAAAACGGTCCAGTATGCGGAGGAAAATGCCTGATGGAACAAGGGCTGCTGCATCTTTATTGGGGCGACGGAAAAGGGAAAACCACCGCCGCCATGGGTCTTGCCCTGCGTGCGCTGGGCAGCGGGAAAACCGTCGTCATCGTGCAGTTTTTGAAGGGCGGCAAAAGCGGCGAGGTCCCGCTGCTGGAGCAACTGGGCGCGAAAATTTACCGCGGCAAGGCCGGGCAGAAGTTCGTGTTCCAGATGAATGACGCCGAAAAGGCTGCCACCCGCCAATTGCAGAACGAGAACCTGCGCGCCGCCATGGCCCAGCCCGCCGACCTGCTGATTCTGGACGAAGCGGGCTCCGCGTGGGAGCTGGACATGGTAGACAAAGACCTGCTGCAGGAGGCGGTGCTCCGCCGCCCGGCCGCGCAGGAATGCGTCCTCACCGCCCACGCGGCACCGCAGTGGATGCTGGACGCCGCCGACTACAGCACCGAGATGAAGTGCCACCGCCACCCCTACCAAAAGGGGATCGCCGCGCGGCAGGGAATCGAATATTAAACAAAGAGGCTGTTGCAAAACTCCTTCCGGCATCGCTGACGCGATGCCACCTCCCTCAACGAGGGAGGCTTTACAGCTTGCCGTTACGCCAAGGCTCCCTCTCCGAGGGAGCTGGCGCGGCGAAGCCGTGACTGAGGGAGTATAGGCAGCCTCTTTTTTCATTCTGTTATACGGTCGCCAGCACCGCCAGAATGCTCTGCCAGTGCGGGTTTTGGGCGGAAGGAGCAGCGCGGCGCGGAGCAGGGCGCGAAATGGGACGGGGAACAGCGTCCGCCGGGCGGGCAAAGGGGGAGCAGAGCTGTGCCTGCCACTGAGCGGCCAGCTCCATGGCCTGTGGGCAACTCTGCAGGGTGCGGCGTTCCGCTCCGGCCAGAAAATCGCCCAGCCAGCAGAGGATGGCCGCAATGGGAAGGCAGTCCGCCGCTTGGGTGCTCCAGTAGCACCAGTGGCCGCCCCGGCCCACGAAGCTGTCTACCGTGATTATGGCCCCCTCACGGGCCGATTGCGGCAGCGCCGGGCAGGAGGCGTCCGAAAGGCGGCGGAGCTGGGCCACGATGAAGTCAGTGCGGGCCGCGTCAAAAGCGTCGTCCCGGATGCAGGCAGAAAAATCTGCCGTGTCCAGCAGAGCCTCCGCCTTGGTGGGGAACCGGCCCGTCAATTCGCCGGAAGCGTTGTGGCAGAGCTGCCAGCCCTTGCGGAACAACTGAAAGTTGAAGTTCTGACGACCCATGGTAGAGTAGAAGACCCGCGCGTGGCCGGAGGCGCTGCGGCGCAGCTCCAGATAGGCGTCCGCTCCGCCAAGATCCTGCACTTTTACGCTCAAAATCAACGAGTGGTCGCTTTTTTGCGCAGACATGGCACGGTGCATTTCCTCAAAGTAACGATTGGCGTCCATAGCGGGTCTCCTTCCTTGTACAACCAATAATTCGTTGTTTTCTGAGGACATTATAGCATAAGTTGTCTCAAAATACAACTATAAGTTTGACGAAATCGAAAATATTTTTTCGACATTCCCGACGATACAAGCGATATAGTTGTGAAAATAAAACCGGGACTGCGTTTTTTGCGCAGTCCCGGTTCAGGAAACGGTTCAATCGCCCAGCTCCCGGATCTCGTTCTGGATGAGCCGGCCGGCGGCGCGGGCCAGTTGGTCCATGCCGCGGATGCGGGCGAGGTTTTTGCCGTAGATGCGTTCGGCGTCGCGGCTGGAGCTGTCCTCCCCCATGAAGACGGCGGAGACCCGCAGCCCCTTGCGGCGCAGATCACGCACCTCGGCGGCGGCATCGTCCACGCCGAAAGCCCCGCCGTAATCGTGGCCCAGCGGGTTTTCGGAGGAGGGCGGCACCCGGCGGCTGTCGTTGGGGGAAGCATCCGTCAGCAAAATGAGCAGATGGCGCGGCGCAGGGCCGGGGGCAAAGTCCACAAGGTCGCCCGCCGCCCGCAGGGCCAGCCCGTCGCGGTTCCAGCCGGAAGCGAAATATTGATTGATGTTCTGCAAGTTTTTGTCTTGGAAGCCCTTCAGCACCCGCAGCACGGTGTACCCGCGCAGACTGGAAAAGCAGCTCACCCGCACCGGGATGCCGCAGACGGCAAGGCTCTCGGCGAGGATGGAACCCTGCGCCGCGATGACCTCCTGACAGTGCAGCCGGGAAGCGGAAGCATCCAGCAGCAGGTCCACCGTGAAGGAGGGCTGGTTCTCTTCCTCGGCACAGCGGAAGACGCGGGCATCGTCCAGCAGGGGCGCACGCCAGACCCGCTCCGGGTCCAGATTGCCGCTGCGGGCCACCCGCGCGTTGGGCTGCTGGTGGACGAGGATGCAGTTCCGGATCTGCTCGGTCAGCCGCAGCACGACGCTGCGGTGGAGCTCCCGGTTCTTGGCGTAGTAGGCGCGGTTCCGGTCGGCTTGGAGCTGGGCCTGTTCGGCGAGGTGCTTCGCCTCCGGGTTGGGGGCTTGTTCCGGGCTGGGCACGCCCGCCGCAAACCAGAGGCGGCACCCCAGATGGTTCCCGGTGCAGAGCTCCTGCTCGGCCTTGCGCAGCCGCTCCGGCGGGTAGAGCGACCGCCCGAAGCAGCTTTCGATGTAAGCGCGGTCCTCGGCGGCGTTCTGCTTCAGGGTGATGTGGGCCAGCCGCTTGTCCACGGTCGGCCCGCCGGTGCTGGCCGCATCCACGGAGTTGGAGTGCTCCACCGTCACGCGGTCGGTCTTGATCATCTGGGTAGGCAGGGTCTTGGTGGCAAGGGAGGCCAGCAGCCCTTCCAGATGCAGGTGGAGCGCGGGTTTCTGCCGCACGGTGCCGTCAAAGAGGTTTGCTTTGGCAAAAACAGACAGCAGTGCGTCCTTTAACGCGGCGGGTGCGGGCGGTGTGTCCGGCGCAAGGGCCTTGGCAAGGTCGGCTTCGTAGGGCGTCATCACCGGCGGGCGGCGGCCCTGCACGGTGCGCCAGCGGTGGGCCTGCATGGTGTAGACAAGCTGGTTTTTCGCCATCCACTCCTGCCGGGAGAGCTTGTACTGGATGCCGAAAAAATAGTCGGCGTGGGCGCGGCGCAGCTCGGCCAGCACCGGGCGGCGGGGCAGCTCCAGCGCGTAGGCCGCGCTTTCGAGGTAGAGCCACGTCAGGTCGTCCAGCTGGCTTTGGCGGATGTCGCCGTCCCAGCAGTCGAACAGGCTGCGGACGAGGTCGTCGCCGTAATATTTGTGCACCAGCCCCACGATGCAGTTCATGTAAAAATCGATGGTGCCGTCGGTGTTGTGCGCGAGGAACAGCGGCTCAAATCCATAGGCTCCGGCTGCCGCCCAGACCTGATTGGCTGCGCGCCGCTGTTCGGCGGTATAGCTCTGGGCTTCCATCAGCCGAAGAGCTTTTCGGCAGTGAGCTGCGCCGGGATGCGGGCGGCGATGACGTCCCGGATGAGCCCCTGCTCGTAGGAATCAAAGGCTTTGTTGGTGATGCCCATATCCAGCGCAGCCCCGGCGGCTACGCCCCGGCGGATGAGCCGCAGGGCGTCCAGCATCCCGCGCAGGTCCAGCGCCTTGGTGGAGATCTCGGCGCTGTCGCACTTCTTCTGCAAGTCGAGGAAGAGGAGGGCGAACTGATGGACATATTTTGCCGCAAGGTCTGGGAACTGGGCCCGCAGCAGCTTTTCGAGGTTGTCCTGTGTGATGGTGGGCATCTGGATGACCACGAAGCGGGAGGTCAGCGCCTCGTTCAGCTCGCGGGTGCCCGCATAGCCGTAGTTCATCGTGGCGATGAAGCGGGTCTCCTCGGCCAGCGGGATGCGCTCGTAGCCGGGCACATCGATGGCGCGGCGGAAGTCCAGCACGGCGTGGAGAACGGCCAGCGCCTCGTTTTTGGCCATGTTGATCTCGTCCAGCACGCCGAAACCGCCGCACTGGGCGCAGCGGTAGACCGGGCCGGGCCGGAACTTGACGGCGCCGCCCTCAAAGGTATCCATGCCGATGAGGGAGGCCGCATCCATGTTCACATGGAACGAGATATCCCACGCCGGGCGGCCGAAGGCGGCGGCGAGGTTCTCGGCCAGCACATTCTTGCCGGTGGCCTTGCCGCCCGCCAGCAGCAGGTTCTCACCGCAGAGCAGGGCGGCCAGCGCCTGTTCCCAGACCTCTTTTCCGTAATAAGTAAAGGCGGACGCCGGGATGCGGGGGCGCAGCCCCTCAGCCAGCGGGTGCGCGGTACGGTATTCCTCCACGGCGGAAAGCAGCGCGGGATCGACGCCTTCCTGCCGCAGCGTTTCAAGCAGATCAGACATGAACGACACCTTCTTGTGGTTGGCAGTGCCAAACCGATTTTTCAGCCCTATCATAGCACAAACCGCAGCGGATGTGTAGATGTGGGCGGCAAGGATTCGGCAAAAATTTACTGGGAAGATTGTGGGGCGGAGAAAACCGTGCTAGAATGAAGAAAAACGGAAGGGGACAAGGGTCATGAAACACCAACGCCGACGCTGTAAGGTCTGTTTTGGAAAAAATTACTGGGGGACGCAGAAGGGGACCGACCAAGGCGAGGAACTGCATCTGGACAGGGAATTTGAATGGAATGGCCACCGGTGGCTGATCCCGGCCCTCTACCGGTGCCGGCAGGGATTGGTCGTGGACTTTGCGATAGAGGTGCCGCAGGGAGAGCTGCGGGCCTATATGGAAAAATGGGGCCTGACCGAAAACGGCGAATGCACTCGCACGTTGACCAGAGCGGAAGAACGCCAGATGGAGCAGGAGAATCCGCTGGATATTGGATTCTGTGCCTCTCTGAGGCTGAACGGGGTGCGTCTGCACCCCAGCGATGGCTGCGGAATGGGGTATCTTCCGGGAACTGACGTTGGAAGCGATGAGGCAGCGGCGCTGGTGCACTATTATGGGCTGGACGAAACGAAGGTCTGGCGGTTCTGGCGGAACAGCTACCCATGGGTAACAAAGAGCCGGAAGAGTCGTCCCAAACGATTCCGAACGCTGGAACTGGAATTGGAAGCGGAACTGGAGCAGCATCTGGCCGAACAGTTCCCGACACCGGCTGCGGGGGAGTCGGTGACGATCCACGAACCGGGAAACGAGAATGCCGCCTATCAATTGACGGTGCTGGATGTCCGGTCGGAAACGCTGGAGCTCCCGGATTGCGACGGCTGGGAACGTCCAAATTGTTTTTGCATGATGACGTACCGTCTGACGCCGAAAGCGGAACACTTCTACCTGACCGACTGCGCCGAGGGAGACCATCCGCGCCGCAAACCACGGAAGCTGCCGCCGGAACAGGCGGCACTTGCCCGGAAATACAGGCTGGAACCGCAGATGGAAGGGGATGCGGCCATTGCGGTCATCGGCGGGGCCGATGGGCCGACTGCCGTGTTCTGCACGGTGCGCGGAAGTGCCGAAAAAACGGAGGGAGCCGCTGCGGCAGCCTCCGCCTGCTATTTTGCCCCGGTGCGGCCGGAAACGGTCATATGGCAGGCGGAATTTGACCGAAAACCCTGCGGGGATACCACAGTTTCACTGATTTGTGACGTTTGAATCGGAAAAGATGAAAAAATCTCTTCTGCGCCTTGAAAAATTGACAGAACTGCAAAGATGTGATAAAATAACAACTATGTTTGCCGGGAAACACCCGGCGGCGGAAGTTGATTTTTCAGAGGTGTGGAAAGAACCATGATCGAAACCATTACGGCCGTGAACGATGCGGTCAACCATTTTATCTGGGGCATCCCAGCCATGATCAGCATCATCGGCGTGGGGCTGCTGCTCAGTGTGCGGACCCGCTTTTTGCAGATCCGCAAGTTCCCCTATGCCATCAAAACAACGATCGGACGCATGTTTCGCAAGAAGGACGCTACGGACGGCGCCATGACGCCGTTTCAGGCGGTCTGCACGGCGCTGGCGGCGACGGTGGGCACCGGAAACATCGCGGGCGTGGCGGGTGCCATCGCCATCGGCGGGCCGGGTGCGGTGTTCTGGATGTGGTGCTCGGCGCTGCTGGGCATGTGCACCAAGTTTTCGGAAGTGACGCTGGCCGTCCGTTTCCGGGAGCGCAGCGCCACCGGCGAGTGGGTCGGCGGCCCGATGTACTACATTAAAAATGGCCTGAGCAAAAACTGGCATTGGCTGGCGGCGCTCTATTCGCTGTTCGGCGTGCTGACCGTCTTCGGCACCGGCAACGCCACGCAGGTGAACACCATCGTCACGGCCATCGACTCGGCCCTGACCGCCTACGGCGACTTCAGCAAGAGTATGCTCTCCACCGTCAACCTTGTGGCGGGCGTGCTGGTGGCCATGCTGGTAGCCATGGTGCTGCTGGGCGGCATCAAGCGGATCGGCAGTGTCACCGAAAAGCTGGTGCCCTTTATGGCACTGTTCTATGTGGTGCTGGCGCTGGGTGTTGTCATCCTGAACATCCGGCGCTTCCCGGCGGTGCTGGCCTCCATCGTGGGCGGCGCGTTTGACCCACGGGCCTTCACGGGCGGTGCCATCGGCAGCGTTTTCCTCAGTATGCAGAAGGGCGTTTCCCGCGGCATCTTCTCCAATGAGGCCGGTCTGGGTACCGGCTCCATCGCCCACGCCTGTGCCGACACCCGCAAGCCGGTCAAGCAGGGGATGTTCGGTATCTTCGAAGTCTTTGCCGATACCATCGTCATCTGCACCCTGACCGCGCTGGTCATCCTGTGCAGCGGGGTGCCGGTGAACTACGGCTCTGCAGCCGGTGCCGAGCTGACCATCGCCGGATTCACCTCCACCTACGGCGGCTGGTCGTCCATCTTTACGGCGGTGGCGCTGTGCTGCTTCGCATTTTCCACCATCATCGGCTGGGGCCTGTACGGCTCCCGCTGCATCGAGTTCCTCTGTAAGACGGATAAGGTCGTGCGGCCCTTCCTCGTGGTCTACTCTTTCGTGGCCATTCTGGGCGCGACGGTGGAACTCGACTTGCTGTGGAACATCGCCGATACCTTCAACGGCCTGATGAGCATCCCGAACCTCATCGCGCTGCTGCTGCTTTCCGGCACGGTGGTCAAACTGGTCAAGGAATTTTTCGAGACCGAATCCTGAAACCGGACACTTTTTCCACAAACGACAAAACAATTGCGAAATTTCACAGGAAGCAATTGACAAAACAGGCCGTTTATCGTATAACCTATATAGAGACGTCATATCCGGGAAGGGTGTGGCGTTCACGGAACGTTTGGAAAGTGAGGCCGCAACATGAAGAAATTTCTGAAGAGGCTGATGCTGGGGGTCGTAACGCTGGCAGTGTTCTGCTGCATGACCCCGCTGGCGTTTGCCGCAGAAAAATATCACACCATCTATCTGGAACCGCAGGGCGGTATCGGTGTGCCGACGCAGGTGTACGTTTACAAGTACGGCGACGTTTACCGCGCGTCCAGTCTGCCGACGCCTACCATGGAAGGCTACACCTTTGATGGCTGGTATGAGGATATCGTGGGCGGCACCGCGATCAAGGCGAGCAAGTACAACTTCAAAGAGGAAGGCCAGACGCTCTACGCTCACTGGACGGTCGCGGACGGCAGTTCTTCTTCCGCCGCGGCTGCACAGCCAGAGGAGACGAAACCCACCAAGACCTTTAAGATCGAAGAACATATGGGAGAAGTCCTGATCGTTGGCACGACCATTCTTGTGTTCACGCTGGTAGCGCTGCACGGCTGAAACGGTCAACTTTTGCCTGAAGTTATCTTAAAATTTTGAAAGCGAGGATTCCTTATTATGATGAACAATGAGATCAAACTGCCCGCCGCTTACGCTGCGATCGACGAGAACGAGATGGTCTACCTGAACGGCGGCTCCATCACCGACACGCAGGGCTGGCTGATCTTCATGAATGTCGGCGCCCTGTTCAACTACGTCGCCCGCGTTTTCTCCGCTGGCAGCTCCATCATCAACAACGTCAGGGTCATCGTCACCACCATTGAGGCTCTGAACAACTTCAAGCTGACCGGCAAAAACTAAACGAAATTTCCTGAAACGGCTGAAAAGCGCATCCGCAAAAAACGGATGCGCTTTTTTGCGCCGAAAGCGGCGAAAATCGGGCTTTCAGACGCCGGAAATCAATGATATATTTCACGAAACCCGTTGCGAAAATAGAAGAGCGATGCTATAATCAATCGTAGTAAATGGGTAATTATGACAATCATCCGTTAGGGAGATAAACTACATGGCGGAACGTGAACTGCGGCGGATGAGCCGCACCGAATTGATCGAGATCATCTACGCGCTCAAGCAGCACGAAGAAGAGCTGGAACAGCAGAACGCGGCGCTCCAGAAGCAGCTGGACGACCGCACCCTGCGGCTGGAACATGCCGGTTCCATCGCGGAAGCGTCACTGGCGCTGCATCAGGTGTTCGAAGCGGCTCAGGCCGCTGCCGATGCGTATCTGGAATCGGTGAAGGCAATGAATCCGCCCCTGCCCAGTGAACCACCGCAGTCTGCGGATAACGGAGGTGCGGACGCAGAATGAAGGGACGACACGTGAAACTGGCCACGATCCCCTCCATGGAGGAAGTGGACAAGGAACGGCAGCGTCTGGAATACCGGGACCGCTATGTGCGGGTGCTGAAAAGCACGGTCTACGCGCTGGTGGTGGTGGCTGCGGCGGCGGTGCTGCTGGCGACCATCCTCCTGCCGGTGCTGCAGGTGTCGGGCGACAGCATGAACCCGACCTTGCAGAGCGGGGATGTCCTGCTGCTGCTCAAGACCGATGATATGAAAACCGGCGATCTGTGTGGTTTTTATTGGCAGAATAAGCTTCTGCTCAAGCGGATCATCGGCGGGCCGGGGGATGTGATCTCCATCGACCGGAGCGGCGTTGTTACGGTGAACGGGGAGGCTCTGGAGGAGCCTTACGTCGATGAACTCGCGCTGGGCGAGTGCGACCTCAAGTTCCCGTATCAGGTGCCGGAAAATCGCTATTTCGTGATGGGCGACCATCGTTCAACTTCCATCGACAGCCGAAGCACCGTCATCGGCTGCGTGGACAAAAGCCAGATCGTCGGCAAGGTGTTCTTGAGGGTATGGCCCTTGTCACGTTTTTCATGGGTGCACTAAGGAGGTGCCATGATGGGGAATCAGTTCAATGAGATCATGCAGAAGCTGCGGGCGCAGCGCGTGAGAGCGCGGCGCTATACGGCGATGCTGCTGGTGCTTGCGATGCTGACATCACTCTCGGTCAGCTGGCGGCTGCATCAGGTGGGCACGGCGCTGACCACCGACAACGAATATAGCTGCGGCATGGAGGAGCACGTCCACACCGACGAATGCTATACCGAGGAGCTGGTCTGCGGTTACGAGGAAGGCCAGCCGGAAGAGCCGGACTCCGCCTTTTCCGTGGACTCGGAGCCGACCACGGAAGAGCCGGAGCCGGAAGAGACCGAACCGGAGGTGCACCACCACACGGCGGACTGCTACGAGACCGTGCTTGTTGAGCACAAGGAACTGACCTGCGGCCAAGAAGAACATACCCACGATGAAACCTGCCCGGTCGATCCCGATACAGGTGACTTCCTCTGCGGCTATGAGGAGCACACCCACACGGACGACTGCTACACCACTGAGACGGAGACCGAGGAAAAGCTGGTCTGCGGCTACGAAGAGGGCCAAGTGCTCTCGGACGGTGCGGCAGCAGACGATGACGGCATTGCGGCGCTGGAAGATACCAACACCACCACGTCTGTGGCGGACGACAGCAGCAGCGAAGCCGTTTCCGAGCCGGTGCTCCATCACCACACCGAGGCGTGCTATGAGAAGGTGCTGACCTGCACCATCCCCGAACACACGCACACGCTGGAGTGCCTTGCGGACTATAGCGCCGACGTGGAGACCGACGACGACTGGCAAAAATACAGCGTCGGCCTGAGCGATAACTGGAACGAGGCCCTGCTGGCCGTGGCAAAGGAGCAGCTTGGCTACAAGGAAAGCGAAAAGAACTTCCAGACCGACGAGGCACTGGGCGACATCATCGACGTCCACCATTACACCCGCTACGGTGCGTTCTACGGGAACCCCTACGCCGATTGGGACGTCGCGTTCATCGCGTTCTGCCAGCATTATGCGGGCATCCCTAAGACGGAGATCCCGCAGCGCTTGGGCTTGGAGGCGCTGCGCGCCGATATGGATGCCATGGGCTTTGCCTACCTCACCGAGGGCGAAGATGCGGCTTACGAAGCCATCCCCGGCGATGTGGTCACCTATAATAAAAACGGAACTGCCGACGACGAGACCATCGGCATCGTGGAGACGGTAGGCGATGATTCGCTGACCGTTATTTCTGGTGCCGTCGAGGGCGCTGTCGCGGAAGTGACCGTTCCCTTCACCGATGTCACCAGCACCATCCTCGTGGATCAGGCTTACGGCGACTACGTGGGCGAGGCCGACGACCGCGACGGCAGCTATGACGATGAGATCGCAGTGCAGCCGGCAGACGAAAAGGCTGCGGCGGCGGTGGATTCCGGGGAAACGAAGTATCCCATCAATTTGGATGACTCCACGGTTGCAACGAAATTGGGGGCGCACTTCGAACTGCAAAAGAAGGATAGCGATGGTCTTTATCAGCCGGTTCACGAGGGCGACACAGTGAATGAGGGCGACAACCTTCAGGTGAAGGTGAGCATCAAGGTCCCGGCAGGTACGTTCAGTAAGGCGCCGGACGGCAATAAACTCACGTATACGATGCCTTTTAAGCTGCAAGAAACGTTGGGGCCGGAGAAAATTTATGATAAAGATCATCCGACAGAGGTGATCGGCTATCTGAATGCGAACAAGGACGGAAATGTAACGGTTGAGTTTTTGACGGATAATACTACTGGCTTTAATTACGAAAAAGAGTTTGATGCAGATTTCAAGGTTTGGGGCGTGGCAGTTGCAAAAGAAACAGGCGAGAACCAGACCATCACATTCCCCGGCGATAACGGAAGCTTTACTCTGAAAAAGAAGAGCGATATCAGCGTTGATAAAACAGCGGATACTGGTATTATAAGAGAAGGCGACAAGGTATATTTCAAATATACTGTTACAGTCAGCTCTCAGGAGGGCACTGCGGACAAAAACGTCACGATCAAGGACGTGATCACGCACAGCGATTCGATTGTTGGCAAATACAGCAGATTTGAACTGAAGAAAGGGGATGGCACGCCGGTAACCATTCCGACCGGATATCCCAAGATTACGGCAGACTCTAATAATACAAAAAATGAGAAGGAATTCGTGATCGAAAAGCTTGCTCCTTTGGGCAAAGGCGAAAGATATGTTTTGACGTATTACTATGAGCTTACGAATGCAAATCAATTGACTACGGCAAATTCAGTTGGCAACAGGGCATCTGCGACGTATGGTAATACAACGAGGACGAACGATGAGTGGAAAACCTACACTCCAAAGAGTATTTCGGTGGAGAAAACAAGAGCTGATGATGCAAACACCGATCGGTTGCAGCGCATTAAGTGGCAGATAACGATCAAAAACCCCAACAACGAAAATTTAGCTGGCTTGAAGGTGGAAGATCGGATTCAAACGCCGGGCTCAAAGATACTCATGGGTTCGGATTCGAAGATTGAGATTAATGATGCGAATAAAAAGCCATTTGAGACGATCTACACTGACAAGGTAGTACATAAGGATAGGGGCGGCTTTACCTATACGTTCCCCGCAGATAAAGTGGCAACATCCAGCTTTTATACCATTACCTACTTTACTTCGATTCCGGACAGTACAGACGCATCGGTTACAAACAATGTCAAGATCAAAAAAGGTGATGATACCGTAATAGGTACCGATAGCAGTACGGCAACGGTTGGCAAGCGTGATTGGTATCTGGTAAAAGCTGTAGACAAAGAAATGTCTTTGAGCAGTGATGGCACAGAGCTGTTGGCAAAAAATTGGAATTTCGCTGTCCGCACGAATGCAAGTACTGATACGTCGAAGCAGTTTACAGTATCTGATGTACTTCAGACGCCAACCGTTGCGGATAAAAACGGAGCGTCTAAGACATTTGAACTGGATCATTATGCAAAGTATGATGAGCTAAAGCGCAGCCTTGAAAGCAATGGCACAAAGTTTGATGTTGTCGTTAAGAATGCCGATGGAACGACGCAATGGTCGAGAATCAACCTTGAGGAGTTTAAGAGCGCTCCGTATTATGGCGCAGTAACTGTAACCTGCTACAAAGATCAGGACATGGCAGAAGTAGCAACAAGTTCTGGCGATGAAGTCCGGGCGTTTGAGATCAATGTCAGTTGGGCTGGAACGGGCTTTAAGGTTACCCAGCTCAATACAGCATCGTATAATTCCTATATAAAATGTAAAGGGGAAGATCAAAAGCTGGATGATCTGGCCGGAAAAGATGTGGTGAAAGCAACGAATGTATGCTCTGTAGATGCGGATCATAAGGCGGAAAAAACGACAAGCTACACGAAGCCGGAACCGGAGAAGCCGAAGGCTTCGGAGTTACGCAAGCTTGTTGCTACTGACAGCATGAATGGCCCGTATGATTTTGGTAAAAATACAGCTACGATTCAGACGGGAACCCCCAATGGCACGGTGATTTGGTTCAAGCTCTTGATCAAACATCCCGATCCCAATGCAGATACGGTCATCATTACGGATACCCTTCCCAAGGGTTTGAAGTATGAGGACTTTAAGGGGGAGCTTAAAGAGGCTAATTGGCTGGACTCGTATTATGTTGGAACTACGAAATATGACAGTGATGGTAAGAGTAAGTTCGTTGAACAGTGGGCGTGTACCAGCCAACCCGACACAAACGTATTCAAGTTGGAGTCCTCTACGAATGGAAATGGACAGCAAGTGCTGACGTTCACTTTGTCTGGACTTGATAAAAAAGACCTGACGAATGATGATGCCTCTATTATCTACGGCGTAATAGTTGAGGACGACTACTGGAAAGATATCAGTGCAAATCCGTCGAAGGAGTACCCCAACGAAGCAAAGTGGGGTACTCTTAAAAAGAGTGCAACCGCAACCGTAACCCGGACGAACTTTGAGACGAAGAAAGAAGTGGAGTACAACAAGACGACTCAAACAGCGACCTATACCGTTACGATCAACGAACAGAGCAAGCAGTTGCTGCCCTATGAAGGTGGCTATTTGAAGCTGGAGGATCAACTTACGGTTCCGCCGGGCCTGAGTGCCACGCTTGATCAAAACAGCATCGTGGTGAGGAATGAAAAAGGTGAGGATGTCACAAAGGATGCGATGAGGGACTGCAATATTTACCCGGACACCCACACGATGGAGATCGAGATCAAGGACGGAAAGAAATATGAGTTGTCCTATACGTACAAGTTTGTTCCGCATGAAAATCTGGGCGCTGGCGAGCGGTTGACTGTAACAAATGAAGTGAAGATGTTCGGGCATATCGCTTCGAACAATGAAACACACTTCCAGAATGCGGGCGGCAGCGGCACTGCATCGAACGGCGTGACGGACATCCTGACCCTCGTGAAATCGGAAAAGGGCAAAAATAATAATACCCTTGGCGGTGTGACCTTTGAACTTTCCGAATATGGGGCAAAGGTCTGGACTTCGGTGGAAAATTATACTACAGCATCGGAGGGCGATGCAAAGGGTACGATCACGTTCCGCTACAATGCAAATAACAATCCGGCAGCTGGTACAGTGGACGTAAAAGCGGACACCCTCTATAAGCTGGTGGAAACGCAGACGGCTGACAATTACATCCTTGATACCACACCGCATTACTTTGTGATGCTGTCGCAAGGTGCAACCGCAGACGGGGTGTATCAGACCTTTAACGGCCCTGACGTACCGCTGCAGAGCAACATCAAGTTTGTGTCAGCCGGACAGACGACGGATGTTCTGAAGGTCGAAAATGAGGCCCGAAAGATCAAGGTTGAAAAAGTCTGGAAGGATGCCAACGACAACGAGATGACAGCGCCGAAGGATTCCATCACAGTTACCCTGAAACGCAAGCTGAACGGTGCGGTGGACGAAAGCTTCTCTGCAGCGTTGACGCTTACGCGGGGCAACGGTTGGAAGGTGACGTACCCGGATGAGGGCTCGCTGCCGGAAACGGACGGCTCTGGTGGTACGTACTATTACTTTGTAACGGAAGACAACGTGCCGAATGGCTACAATGTAATGTACAGCTATGTTGACAAAGGTGACGTACCCCAGTCGGAAGGTGTGACGGCTGGCGGAACGGCGACCATCACGAACCAACAAAAGACGAATTGGCTGAAAGTTACAAAGGTATGGCAGTATGATGAGGGTGCGGATACATCCGCCCAGCCGACAGAAATCAAGGTACACCTCTATAAAATTGATAATGGTGAAGGCGTACCAACGGGTTGGTCTCTGGGGTTAAATGCGGGGAACAATTGGAGCGGAACCTTCACCGACCTTGACCCCGATGCCAAGTATTACGTTGTCGAGGACACTGTGGAAGGTTACACGGTGAGCTACACCAAAGATGCTGAAAACCCGGCAGCGCCCGGTGCCACCATTACTGTGACCAACCGCAAGAATGCCCCCGGCTACGAACTCCCGGCGACCGGTTCCACCGGTACGGCCCCGTACACCACCGCCGGTGCGGTGCTGATGGGTGCCGCGCTGGTGGGCGGATACCGCAGAAAACGCAGGCAGGAAAGGAGGGGCGAGTGACCCTCCCGCCCCTGCGGGCGGAGCGCAGATCACCACAAGAAGCACAGATTTTGGGATTGCTTGGAAGCAAAAAGAAGCAAATTGGAAATGGGTTTATTTCACAAGGAGACGATGAAAATGAAACACATGAAGAGATTCATGGCATTGTTTGCCGCGCTGGCCCTCGTGCTGGCGATGGCAGTTCCGGCGTTTGCGGACACGGGTAATGCCAGCATGTCCAGTGATGGCAAGATTACCGTTCAAAATACGATTAAAGACGATACTTATTCGATTTACCGTATTTTTGATTTGGTGAGCTTCAAGAATGATAGTACTGGTAAGGCATATTCTTATAAGCTGAGTGAGAAGTGGACTGGTTTTACCAGCACCAGCTTCACCGTGAATAAAAACGGCTACATTGAATGGAAAGCTGGGGAAACCGAAACGGCGGCAGCGGCGTTTGCGGTAGAGGCAAAAGCTTATATTGCAAGCCATAGTAGTACGGTTACGCCGGATGATACAAAGACGGCTTCTGGTGAGAGCGTTGAATTTGACAGTTTGCCGCTTGGCTATTATTTGGTGAGCACCTCGGTTGGTTCTCTGTGCAGTTTGGATACGACGGATAAGACTGCCGAAATTAAAGAGAAGAACAGTGTGCCTTCTGTCGATAAGGTAATCGTTGAAGAGGGCGGTGCTGTTAAAAGCAATAATGCCGGTATTGGCGATAAAGTAAATTACAAGGTTACCATTAACGTGACTGCGGGTAATACGAGCAAGTATGTTCTGCACGATACCATGACCGGATTGGATTTCAATAATGATGTCAAAATCACCAGTGCAAAGAGCGGGCAGCTGACGACTGGATATACCGTTAAGACCGCTGGCTTGAGCGATGGTACCTGCACGTTTGAAATTGTGTTTGAGGATTCTGTGCTTGTTGCTGGTGATACTTTGACGGTTGAATATTCTGGCACGGTCAATGCGTCCGCTGTGATTGGTGGCGATGGCAACAAGAACGAGAGCCATCTGCAATTTGGGGATAAAAATACTCCGTCGTCTGAGACCAAGACCTATGTTTGGAAAGTAAATGTTCATAAGTACACGGTTGCAAAAACAGGAGAAACCGAGAACGAAAAAGCACTGGCGGGTGCAAAGTTTGTGCTTTCTCGTGGAAATGAGAGCGAAAAAGAATACGCTGTCATGACAGGAAACAAAGTTACTTCTTGGAATAAAGAGTTTAATAAAGCAACTGTTCTTGTGACGGATGGTACGAATGATCTGATTTATGAGGGTCTGGATGCTGGTAATTATCAGTTGATCGAGACGGAAGCACCTACTGGTTATAATAAGCTCAAGAAGCCGATTGATGTTGTGATTACTGCATCGAATGGTAGTGCAACAATCACCTATAAGGATGCAGGTGAATCTGGGTATGAGACTGCCACTGGCGCAACGGTTAAGGTCCTGAACAACGCTGGCACCGTCCTGCCCGGCACCGGCGGCATCGGCACCACGATCTTCTATCTGATCGGCGGCGGGCTGATGGTTGCAGCGGCCGTGCTGCTCATCGCGAAGAAGCGGATGGAAAACAAGTAAAACCAACCGGGAGCCGGCCGCTCCCCCGAAATAAGAGGGCATCTGCCCCGAACATATCCTTATAACATTAGGGAGTAGCCCATGAAAAAGAATCGCAGCAACATCATTTTAATATTGATCTTTCTCGTGGGTCTATCCGTGATGTTATATCCGACGATCAGTGACTATGTCAACCAGAAAAACCAGTCGCGCGCTGTGGCGAGCTACTCGGAAGAGGTTGAAAACCTGTCGGACGTGGACTATCAGGCCTATTTTGACGCCGCCGACGACTACAACCGGCGACTGGCCGAAACGCCCGATGCCTTTTACCGGCCCGAAGAGGTGAGCGGCTACACCGACACCCTCGACGTCTCCGGTACCGGCATCATGGGGTACATCACCATCTCCAAGATCGGCGTGGAGCTGCCCGTCTACCACGGCACCAGCGACGGCGTTTTGCAGGTGGCGGCGGGCCATCTGGAGGGCAGCAGCCTTCCGGTGGGCGGCGCGGGCACCCACGCCGTCATCTCGGCCCACCGCGGGCTGCCCAGCGCCAAGCTCTTTACCAATCTGGATGAGCTGGAAGTGGGCGACACCTTCACCATCACGGTGCTGGACCGGGTGCTGACCTATGAGGTCGATCAGATCTCCATCGTCCTGCCCACCGAGACCGATCTTTTGCAGCCGGTGGAGGGCAAGGACTACGTCACCCTGATGACCTGCACCCCCTACGGCATCAACACCCACCGCCTTCTGGTGCGCGGCAAGCGGATCGAGAACGCGGAAAACCAGAAACACATCCGCGTAACGGCGGACGCGCTCCGCATCGAGCCCATTATCGTGGCCCCGGCACTGGCTGTGCCCATGCTGCTGGTGCTGCTGGTGGTCATGCTGGCCGTGCCGCATCTGCGCAAACGCAAAAATCAGCGAGAGGAGAACCATCATGAAGAGCATCCGTAAACGGCTGGCCGCTGTGCTTGCGGCGCTGACCCTGTTGGTGTGGTGCGCGGCTCCGGCCTTTGCCCTCGAAGTGGTCGATCTGAGCCGCACCGGTTCCATCAAGGTGTCGCTCTACGACAGCGAAACATCCGAGGCGGTGGGCGGCGGCACGCTGACCCTGTACCGCGTGGCCAAGGTCCAAAAGGACAACGCCAACCTGAGCTTTGTGTACACCAACGGCTTCGAGGACTGCGGCGTGGAGCTGGGGGATCTGTCGGAGGGGGAGCTGGCGGGCCGGCTTGCCGAGAAGATCGCCGCCACTGCCGAGTCCACTACCGTGGAGATCAGCGACCTCGGCACAGCCGAGTTCGGCGACCTTGAGGTGGGCCTGTATCTGGTCGTTCAGACCACGGCGGCGGAGAATTACAACGTCATCAACCCGTTCCTTGTGTCGGTCCCTATTCAGGAGAACGGCAGCTACGTCTACGATGTGGACGCCCTGCCCAAGGTCGGCACTGCGGCCAAGAAGACCCCCGACACGCCCGACACCCCGGACACCCCGGACACCCCCGATACCCCCGACAAGCCGGAGGAGGAGAACCCGGATACCCCGGTGGCTCCCGGCCCGGACAACCCGGACGGCTGGGTCCTCGGTGCCCACGGTGAGAAGATCTACCTGAACCCGGAAGCCCCCAGCCCGGACAACCCCAACGGTTATGTCATGGGTGCCCACGGTCTGCCCCAGACCGGCCAGTTGAATTGGCCGATCCCGGTGCTGGCAGTGACCGGCGTGGTGCTGGTGGCGGCGGGGATCAAGCTCAAGAAGGGGACCCGCAAGGATGAAAAGTAAGCTGGGCACCCTCTTCATTGCGCTGGGCGTGCTGGCGCTGCTGGGTGCTGCGGGCCTCTTCGGCTACAACCAGTGGGACAATGCCCGTGCCGAGAAGGCGGCGGATGCCGTGCTGAACCAGTTGGAAGAGACCCTTGAGCAGCCCAAGACCCTCCTGCCCGGCGAGAGCGAAGCGGCGTCGGCCGCCGCCGAAGAGCCCGCCGAGGAAGAAGCGGACGGCATGACCGTCACCTTTATTGACGGCTACGATTACATTGGCTATGTCTCCATCCCGTCCATCGGGCTGGCGCTGCCGGTGATGAAGCAGTGGAGCTATCCCGGCCTGAAGATCGCGCCGGGGCGGTATGCCGGCTCCCTTGCCGCCGACGATCTGGTGGTGGCGGGCCACAACTACGCCCGCCATTTCAGCCCCATCAAGCACTTGGCCGTCGGCACCGAGGTGCTGTTCGTGGACATGGACGGCAAAACGTGGCACTACGAGGTCAGCGCGGGGAAGGTCCTGCAGCCGACCCAGATCGAGAAGATGACCGTCAAGTCCTCCGGCGACGACTGGGACTTGACCCTCTTCACCTGCACCACCGGCGGTCAGGCGCGGTATGCGCTGCGCTGCGTCCGCACCGACAAGTAGATCAGACCCAAAATGTACTCGCTTTCCCGCTGGAAGGCGAGTATTTTTGTGTTATCCGACTGGGAAAGGGGATCGCACATGGAAGATTGGGTCCGCAGTTTGTTTGGACTGGCCGGTGGGCTGGCGCTGTTTTTGTACGGCATGACGACCATGAGCCGGGCTTTGCAGCAAGCGGCGGGGGAGCGGCTGCGGGGCTTTCTGCGCCGGGTCACCCGCACGCCCCTGACCGGGGCGCTGGCGGGGCTGGCTGTCACCAGCATTTTACAGAGCAGCTCGGCCACCACCGTAATGGTCATCGGCTTCGTCAGCGCCGGGCTGATGGGGCTGCCACAGGCGGTGGCCGTGGTGTTCGGGGCCAATGTGGGCACCACCATGACGGCGCAGCTGGTGGCCTTCCGACTGGAGGACTGGGTGTTCCCCCTACTGTTCGTCGGTGTGCTGGTCTGGTCGCTGGCCCGGCGGGAGCCGACCCGGCAGCTGGGGCTGGCGGTGTTCGGCTTCGGGCTGCTGTTCGACGGTATCGAAGTCATGTCCGGTGCCATGGCTCCGCTGGCGGTCAGCCCGGTGTTTCTGCGGTGGATGGCCGAGGTGCGCCGGGCCCCGCTGCTGGGCCTTGCGCTGGGCACAGGGATGACGCTGGTGGTGCAGAGCAGTTCGGCCACCATCGCGGTGCTCCAGCGGGCAGCCCAACAGGCCGGGCCGGACGGCATCCACAGCGTGCTGGGGCTGGCGGGGGCTCTGCCCATCCTGCTGGGGGACAACATCGGCACCACCATCACCGCCATCCTTGCGGCGCTGGGCCAGCCGCAGGATGCCAAGCGCACCGCCGCTGCCCACTGCTGCTTCAATTTGTCGGGGAGCGTGGTCTGTCTGCTGGCCCTGCCGTGGATGACAAAGCTCGTGGAGGCTGTTTCCCCCAAGGGGCCGGAGCTGGAGATCATTGCGCGGCAGATCGCCAACGCCCACACCCTGTTCAATGCGGCGTGCACGCTGGTCTGGCTGCCGCTGACGCCGGTGATGGTAAAGCTGGTCTGCAAGCTGGTGCCGGAGCAGGAAAGATCCGGCGGGGAACGTTAAAGATCGCGGCTTTTCAGCAAAAAAAGCCGTTTGTCCATTGACAAGGCTTCGCGGCCCGTCGTATACTTACAGTGTCTTGTAAAACCCGCCGCATTGCGCGGACAAGAAAGAGGAGCGAAAGAAAATGAAAAACAACAACAGCAGCATCAAAACGGTGGTCGCCGTCGGTATCGGCGCCGCATTGTTCTTTGTTCTGGGCCGCTTCGTGGCGATTCCCAGCCCGGTGCCCAACACCAACATCAGTCTGCAGTACGCCGTTCTGGCCCTGCTGGCTGCCATGTACGGCCCCGTGGCGGGCGGCCTGATCGGCTTCATCGGCCACACCCTGATCGATCTGTCTTGGGGCGGCAGTCCGTGGTGGAGCTGGGTCATCGCATCGGCCTTCGTAGGCGTTGTGGTCGGCCTGTTCGCCAAGAAGCTGGACCTGCAGGAAGGCGAGTTCGGCAAGAAGCAGATGGCAGCCTTCACCGCCGCCAACATCGTGGCACACCTGCTGGCATGGATCGTGGTTGCCCCTGTGCTGGACATCCTGATCTACGCCGAGCCGGTCAAGAAGGTCTTCGCGCAGGGTGCGTTCGCCGCTATCTCCAACATCATCACCGCAGTGGTGGTGGGCGGTCTGCTGGTGCTGGCCTATACCAAGACCATCGCCAAGAAGGGCTCGCTCGATCAGGAGTGATTTTTGGATGGAACCCGCAGCCTTTCCTTCGGCCATCCCGGAGGAAGGGCTTTTTGTTTGAACAGCTGAGGTAACGTACCCATGGCAGAACGCAGAGAACCCATTATATCGTTCCAGAATTTTTCGTTCCAGTACCGCGCCCAGAAGCGCCCGACGCTGACCGGCATCGATCTGGACATCTACCCCGGTGAGCGGGTGCTCATTGCGGGCCCCTCCGGCAGCGGAAAAAGCACGCTGGCGGGCTGCATCAACGGGCTGAACCCCTTCGCAAACCCCGGCGAGTGCACCGGCACCCTGACCGTGGACGGCGTGGACGCCCCCCACAGCAGCATCTTTGAGCTGTCGGCCCATGTGGGCACCGTCCTGCAGGACCCGGACGGCCAGTTCATCGGCCTGACGGTGGGCGAGGATATCGCCTTTGCGCTGGAAAACAGCTGTATGCCGCAGGACGAGATGCACGCCGTCACCCGCCGCGCCGCCAAGCTGGTGGGCATTGAGAACCACCTCGGCTATGCGCCCCACGAGCTTTCCGGCGGGCAGAAGCAGCGGGTCGGCCTTGCGGGCGTCATGGTAGATCAGGTCAGGATCCTCCTCTTCGATGAGCCGCTGGCCAACCTCGACCCCGCTACCGGCAAACAGGCCATTGAGCTGATCGACGAAATCCAGCAAAAGACCGACACCACCGTGCTCATCATCGAGCACCGACTGGAAGATGTGCTCTGGCGGAACGTGGACCGCATCGTCCTCGTCAACGAGGGGAAGATTCTGGCCGACCTGCGCCCGGACGAACTGCTTTCCACTTCGCTGCTGGCCGAAAACGGTATCCGCGAGCCGCTCTACCTCACGGCGCTGCGGTATGCGGGCGTGGCCATCACGCCGGAAAAGCGCCCTGCCCATGTGGACAGCCTTGTGCTGAACGAGGCCGATACGGCGGCGCTGAAGCAGTGGTTCACCGCCTACCCGCAGCCGGAACCGGCGGCGGCCCCGGTCCCCCTGCTGGAAGTGCGGGATCTGAGCTTTGGCTACCAGAAGGGCCAGCCGACCCTGAAGCATGTCGGCTTCACCATCGGCAAGGGCGAGATGGTCAGCATCGTGGGCCGGAACGGCGCGGGCAAATCCACGCTGTCCAAGCTCATCTGCGGCTTCGAGACGCCGGATGCGGGTGAGATCTTCCTGAACGGAAACCCGCTGGCCGGGGAGAACATCCGCAGCCGCGCCAAGCACATCGGCTACGTGATGCAGAACCCGAACCAGATGATCTCCAAGACCATGATCTACGACGAAGTGGCGCTGGGTTTGCAGCGCTCCGGCCTGACGGAAGCGCAGATCCGGGAAAAGGTCGAGCAGACGCTGAAAATCTGCGGTCTGTATCCCTTCCGCAACTGGCCGGTGTCGGCGCTGAGCTTCGGCCAGAAAAAGCGGGTGACCATCGCCAGTGTGCTGGCGCTGGACCCGGAGCTGATTTTGCTGGACGAGCCGACCGCCGGGCAGGATTTCCGCCACTATACCGACATCATGGAGTTTTTGCGCGGCCTGAACGCGCAGGGCGTCACGGTGGTCATGATCACCCACGACATGCACCTGATGCTCGAATACACCCAGCGTGCCCTCGTCTTCTGCGATGGTGAGCTGATCGCGGACCGGAGCGCGGCAGGCGTTCTGTGCGACCCGGCCCTCATCGAACGGGCCGCGCTGAAGGAGACCAGCCTTTATACGCTGGCCAACCGCTGCGGCATCGAGCCCGCGCAGGAATTTGTGGAGCGCTTCATCGCGCAGGACAGGGAGGTGCGAGAAAATGGCCGCTAAAACGGTGCTGAATTATCTCCCGCGGGAAAGTGTCGTCCATAAGCTGACGGGCACCACCAAGCTGGCGTTTTTCCTGCTGTTTACCTTTGCCAGCATGATCACCTACAACACCTATGTGCTGCTGGTGCTGCTGGCGGTCAGCTTGGCGGCGTTCAAGCTGAGCAGGATCAAATTCCGCGAAGTGCGGTTCATGCTGGTCTTCATGCTGGTGTTCCTGATGCTGAACAACTTCTTCATCTTTTTGTTCGACCCCGATCAGGGCACGACCCTCTACGGCACCCGCACGGTGCTCTGCCACCTGTTCTGGCGGTATGACCTGACGGCGGAGCAGCTGTTCTATATGTGCAACATCTCGCTGAAGTATTTCGTGGCCCTGCCGGTGGCCATCCTCTTCATCTCGGCCACCGACCCCAGCGAGTTTGCGGCCAGCCTGAACAGCATCGGCATCTCGTATAAGGTGGGCTACTCGGTGGCCATAGCGCTGCGGTATATCCCGGACATCCAGCGGGATTACCACAGCATCAGTCAGGCCCAACAGGCCCGCGGCGTGGAGCTGGGCAAGAAGGAACCTTTCTTCAAACGGCTCAAAAATTCCGTAAACATCCTGCTGCCCCTGATCCTGACCAGCCTGAACCGCATCGACACCATCTCCAACGCCATGGAGCTGCGGGGCTTTGGCAAAAAGAGCAAGCGCACATGGTACACCCAGCGCCCCTTCGTCCGCCGCGATTTCATCGCGCTGGGGCTGGGCGCTGCGCTGCTGCTGCTCAGTCTGACCGTGACCCTCCGTTTCGGGCGGTTCTATAACCCGTTCGCCTGATCTTTTCCTAGGTTCGGTAAGGAACTTCCCAATAAAGAAAAACCAACAACACCCCCACCTGCGCAGGTGGGGGTGTTGTTCACATGAGGGAGAAAACAAAAAAGAAAACCACTGCACAATGTTCGTGCAGTGGTTTTTTGGTGGAGAATAGCGGGATCGAACCGCTGACCTCTTGCATGCCATGCAAGCGCTCTCCCAGCTGAGCTAATCCCCCACATATTCGGTTCAGTGTCTTGCGACGTGAGTTATTATACCAGCCGGGAGAGAAGTTGTCAACACCATTTTGCAAATTTCTGCACAAAAAAGCGCCCCGGCAGGCGGTAAAGCTGCCGGGGCGCGATGGTGCGTGGAAAATTCAAAAGATCAGTCCGCAGCGTACTGGCGGTCGAAGATCTGGGGTGCCACCTTGATGAGCAGGACGGCGGCCACCAGCGTGAGGAGGGTCTCCGGCAGCATGTAGCTGGCGTTGTAGACCAAGCTGTAGGTCCAAGCGCTCAGGCCTTCGTTCAGGTTGCCCCAGACCAGCACGCCGGACAGGAAGCTGCACATGAAGCGCAGGAAACCGGCCATGAAGGTGCCGAAGGCCACGCCGACCATCCGGTTCTTGAAGGGGCGGGCGAACAGCTCGGCGGTGCCCAGCGCCATGAAGGCCACGATGTAGTCCAGCAGGATCTCACCGAGGAAGTACAGGAAGGTGGGCGTCGGGGGTGCCCAGAAGCCCAGCAGCATCTGGAGGCAGCCGTTGACGAAGCCGGTGAACAGGCCCCACTTCACGCCGTGGCGGAAGGACACCAGCACGAAGGGCAGCATGCTCAGCAGGGTGACACTGCCGCCGTTGGGCATCGTGAAGATCTTGATGTTGGACAGAACGGTGCCGATGGCGATCATCAGCGCGCACTCCACCAGAATGCGGGTCTTGGAATAAGTTTTCGACATTTTGGATTCGCTCCTCTGAAAATAGTACACAAAAACAAAATGCGTCCGCAACAGCAGACGCAGAGGCTTCGTTTGTGAAAGATGGGAACGTTTCGCAAACTACCTACGCCGGCATTACCCGGATCAGGTTCAAGGGTACTCCGCACGGTGCGGATCTCAGCCTTTCGGCGCCCCTGTTTTCATGTCCGCTTCCAGTATAGCCGCCCGCGGCCAAAAGTCAAGCCCCGGCGGGCATATTGGCGCACTCCGCCTCATATTTTTTACCAAGGAGTCTTGCGGAGGAGGGGACGGGACATGAAAGTGGAACCGGAGCAGCGGGCCGCGCTGCTGGGAGAATACATTGCGGAGCACAGCGCGACGGTGCGGGCGGCGGCGCGGGCCTTCGGGTGCAGCAAATCCACCGTGCACAAGGACGTTTCGGCCCGGCTGCGGAAGGTGGACCCCGCCCTGTTCCGGCGGGTACAGGCCGTGCTGGCCCGGAACAAGGCGGAACGGCACCTGCGGGGCGGGGCGGCCACCCGCCGGAAATACAGCAAAAAATAAAAGCAGCGGCGCATTCCTTTATAAATAAGGTGTGCGCCGCTTTTGCTGCTAGTGGTGGGTGCGGAACTGTTCCAGTGCGGCCTTTTCCAGCCGGCTGACCTGCGCTTGGCTGATGCCGATCTCCCGCGCCACCTCCATCTGGGTCTCGCCCTTGAGGTAGCGCAGCTCCATGATCCGCTTTTCGCGCGGGGTGAGGGCGGCCACCGTCTCGCGAAATTCGAGGCCGCTGATCCAACTGTCCTCGCCGTCCGGGTCGCGGACTTGATCGATGACGTACATCGCGTCGCCGCCGTCGGTGTAGAGAGGCTCTTCGAGGCTGAGGGGCTCCACCACCGATTCCAGCGCTGCCGTCACCTCCGGGCGGGCAAGGCCCGTCTGCCGGGCGATCTCGTCCACGGTTGGCTCCCGGCCCAATTGCTTTTCCAGCGTTTCCCGCGCCTGCATGGCCTTGTAGGCCGTGTCCCGCAGCGAGCGGCTGACCCGCAGGGTGTTGTTGTCCCGCAGAAAACGCCGGATCTCGCCGATGATCATCGGCACGCCGTAGGTGGAGAACCGCACGTTCTGGGCGGGGTCGAAGTTGTCGATGGCCTTGATGAGCCCGATGCAGCCCACCTGAAACAGGTCGTCGAGGTTCTCGCCCCGCTGGGTGAACCGCTGCACCACGCTGAGCACCAGCCGCAGGTTGCCCTCCACCATCCGCGCCCGGGCAGCTTTGTCCCCGGCGTGGGCAAGGGTGAGCAGCTGCCGCTTTTCCGCCTCGGTCAGTACAGGCAGCTGCCCTGTGTTCACACCGCATAGCTCCACCTTGTTGTACATCCAAACGCCCCCGGTCTTTTAGCTTTACCGGAAGTATGGCTCTGCGCGCCGGGCGCTATGCGTGGAAAAAATTGAGCGCCCCTCCGCAAAAGAGGGGCGCATTATAGACAAACCTGATACACGTTCCCACGCGGAATGTCAAGCGCTGCGCCCGCTGCTACTCGCTTTCAAGGCGGGCTTTCAGGGTGCGGATGATGCGCTTTTCCAGCCGGGAGATGTAACTCTGGCTGATGCCAAGGGCATCGGCGGCTTCCTTCTGGGTGCGCTCCACGCCGTCGGTAAGGCCGAAACGCAGTTCCATGATCTGCCGTTCCCGCGCCGAGAGCGCCGCTACGGCGCTGCGCAGCAC
>ENA-OOZN01000734-OOZN01000734.1-human-gut-metagenome-genome-assembly--contig:-NODE-734-length-28317-cov-5.914231_pt1 | contig 28317 bp, 28 predicted proteins | sample MGYA00241187_ERZ501397 | MGnify/ENA primary metagenome ERZ501397 (study PRJEB25962, sample SAMEA2042921) | human gut metagenome | biome: human gut; feature: human-associated habitat; material: faeces... | reverse complement strand
CCTGTTACATAGATTGATTGTTCATACCGGGGGATTCGGCGGCTTCTTCCTGCTGAAACTGCGACAAACTCTCTTTGGCCCAATCGGGCAGAAAGTTCTCATCCAGCACGCCGACAAACTCATCCCGGTTCCATCTGGTCATTTCACCGTCACTCAGACAAGTGCAGCGCACCGAGCGCCCAATAGCGTGGGGACTGCATCCGAAGCCGTCGTGGGCATACCACAGCTGGTTTTCTTGGCTCCAGCAGGACTCTTTCAGCGTATCGGGGCTGAGTACCAGCACCTTGCCGATGTAATCCTGCTCGGCACGGTCACCGACGCAATGCTCGGGGCCAAACAACCCCAGCTTTTGATAGGCTTCTCGATAGAGGTCTACGAAGCCATCCAGTATGGCGGGGTGGCTTCGGACGGTGATCTCGGCATTGTGCCGCTCGTCCTGCGGAATATATCGTCGTGCCGCCCACTGCTTGTTTGCTCTGCTGAAACGCCCGTCCCAGGAAAGTTCCTGCAGGGTGGTGGCCAGTACCCATTCCGTGCGCTTGTAGCCATATTCTGCAAGCACAGGTTCAAGACAGTCCTTCTTCAGGTGCATTCCATCGAAGTTCTGACGGATCGTCTCCTCGATGGCATTCCGGCAGGCAACATTGGCGTGGTAGCTCTCGCGCCACATAGGAAGCTGATTTCTTTTCTTGGCCTCCTGTGCCGAGTAGGGATAGAGATACTCGTGATCCTTAGTCATCATCCGTATCCTCGGTAATGACCACGGCACCGTCGATGACCTGGATGTGCAGATCCTTGCCCAGAAGTCCTGCATCCCCAAACGCCTCGAGGGGAACCGGAATCGTGATCGTATCCTCATACTCGTCATCGACGCTCTCATCAACGAGCGGAGTTTTATCCTCCGCATCCGAATTGCACAGTGCGTCCAAGGTCATACTGCGGGCGAGACGCACCATGCCCTGCAGTACATCTCTCGTTTCGACCAGTGTCATATCCTTCTTGAGAAGAATGATTGCGTTGTCCATCGTGTGAAGTTCCAGCGTGTCAGTCTCATCGAGTTTGCTCAGAATCAGGGCGGCGTGCTGAATAACAACTCTGCCGTCATTGGTGTAATTGATAAACTTCATATGGTATCCTCCTTTAATTTGTCGTTTTGATTGGCCTTTCCGGCTCATGGATCAGTTCATACCGGGCCTCGCTGCCGCAGTTCAGCAGGCTCTCCAAACTGAGCTGCCAGCAGGCTTTGCGAGGATCATAGTTGGTGATGATAACTTCCTCATATTCACTGCCCGCCGTCTGGGACATACTGTTGGGGCGTACAACGCGGAAAATGTAGAACTCCTGATACAGTTCGCAAATGTACGGGCAGTAGTTGTAGGACACCATGACATACCCATGACAGTTCAGGAGTGTGTCATGGAGCCGCTGGTGATTTTCCTTTGGGAAGGCTACCTCATAGCATTCGGCCTCAAAGTACGGCGGGTCACAGTAGATCCATGCGTCACCACGGTCATACTGGCGGATGACATCCTCAAAGTCTTTGTTCTCCACAATGACATTCGCCAGCCGGCGAGAGCACTCCCAAATCAGGTGGAAGAAGCGGCGGATATCGCAGGGCTTACCACCGAATGATTTAGAGCTGCCGCTGAAGCTGTACCGAACCAGTTTGAAGAAATCTGCGGCACGGCGGACATCTCCGCGGGGAGCACGCTCCAGCAGAAGAGTGCGGATAGCTTCGGCCTCGGGCGGCTTGAGCAGGATCTCAGTCGGTTCCATTTCTTCCTGCAGATAGTCATCCGTGATTTCGCCCTTGGAGAGAAACTTGTACAGGACATTGAAATCATCCCGCGTGTTCAGAGGCAGAAAGCCCAATTCCGCCAGCAGCGCTAAGGGGCGGTTTTTCACGCAGCAGAAGAGATTCGTGAGATTGCTGTTGAAATCGTTGTAGACCTCCATACAACCCTGCTGGATGGGACGGCTCATGGTCACCGTGCCGCTGCCGCCGAACACATCAATGAACCGGCTGTAGTGATCCGGCGCCATCTTGTTGATGATCCACAGCAGCTTGCTCTTGCCGCCCACCCATGGGATAAAGCTGTTCAAGGGGCATCACCCCCATCCAGCGGGAGAGAAAGCTGACCGGTATCTACATAGTCCGGCAAAGCACTGGACAGGCCGCGCTCCGCAAATGCGATCTTCTTGATTCGGCTGCGGAGTTGCCGGATGGTGCGCTCCAGCTCCTCGGCAGTGGCAGCGTAATAGTAGCCGCCCTCAAAGCTGCAAATGGGAATGCCGTCACCGCGCAGGGCGTTGATCTCCCGGCGCAGCTCAGAACCACGCATTTGGAAGCTGCACTCCAACTCCCGGCTGGTGACGGCATTTACTTCACCCTTGTGGTAAAGCGCAAGATATTCCGCAAGGGCTTCGTTGATTGCCACAGTTCCTCCTTTCCGGAGCCGTTATCCCGGAATAGGAGACAAAAAGAGCGCAAAAAAGAAGGGGCCGCTTTTCCCCGTCCGGGAATACGGCCCCTTGCTGTGATATTTTTTATCCATTCCGTTCATTCAGAACGGACATCGTTCTATATGCTCCTGTGAAACATACCGCATCTCCCATATACTTTAAGAACGGATACCGTTCTAAAGGAGACTACTGTATGGACCAGATAGCGTTGGGAAAACGAATCAAAGCAGCCCGTGAAAAAGCCTGCATGACACAGGAAGAGCTCGCCGCCGCTGTAGATTACAGCGTTGATCACATGAGTGTAGTAGAGCGAGGCGTGAAGGCTCCAAAACTGGAGAAGTTGGTCGCCATCGCCAATGCACTCAATATTGGAACAGATGAACTCCTTCAAGATGACTTGAACACGGCAACAATGCTTCATGCCACGGAAATCTCCGAACGACTTAAGATGCTTTCTCCAGAAGGACAGCGTAAGGTAATGAACGTACTGGATGCCCTGATTGCAGAGTTGAAATGATAAGCGGCACAGAGGTTTGCACTTTTTGCAAGCCTCTATTTTTTTCGACAGAGTTCGACGTTTTCTCTCAAAGCTCCTATGCTATTATAGTTCTAAAAGAACGGCTTCCGTTCAAAAAACAGCAAGGAGTGATTCTATGAAGAGAAAGAACATCTGCGCCGAAGCAGCACTGCGAGAAGTGGCTCGCAAAAACCATACTACCGTGGAAGAAGTGCGGAAAGAGATTCGGCTGGCGATGATAGCGGCGATGTGTAATCCAGACCCTGCCATACAGAAAAGATGGAACGCGATTCCTCATGCTGGCGACACACTCACGCCGGAGGATTTCATTACATATGTTGCAAGTCAGTGTCGTTAAAAACGGCATTACGCATTTCCATAGTGGCTCGATTAGGTCTTTTGCTTATTCCATCGTCATTGCTTGTTCTTGAGTTTCCTGCACCGGAGTCTGCATCGGCTGATAGTCCTCCCGATGCAGCAGGCCGTAGGAGGTAAGTGCAGCATTGTCATCCTTGATGATCTCGCTCCCGTAGGTGAAGAGATTTACATGAGGCAGGAGCAGTTCCGCCGAGTGGGCATCCATTGTGAAGTTCAGTTCATCAATGGCCGCCTCCTGCGGCGAACTGATCTCCGGCGTGAGGATGTAATCCCCGATATGCTCGGCAAGGCCCGCAGCAGTAGCCAGATCCGTTACCTCGAAATGCTCCAGCAGGGCTTTCAGCTTCGGGATCTGTTTTTCGCGGGAAGGCATAGCCTCCACTGCCTCCGCAAAATCGTTGAAGGCATCCAGCTCCATTGGCAAGTCAGCAAACTCTGCCGCCTGTGGGATGATCCCGTCATAGTCGAGAACCATAGCACCCTCCCAGCCGTCCGCTCCGAGCTGCTTCTGCACTTCCCTCAATGCTTCAGCAGACGCAGGCAATTCCAGCGTGACGGTGCGGTCATCTTCGAGGTCGGGATGAAGGCCAAGAGTGAGCCGGAAGAGATATTCCGGCTTTTCGGGAAGTTCCTTGGCGCAGGGTGGTGCGGTGACCGGTTCACTGTGCTGCACCACATAGCCGCTCCGTGTGAATGTGCCGTTTTCGCCGGTACGCAGGGCTTTGCCGATTTTGCCAAAGTCCAGCATCTCGAACACATCGTCGGATAGACCGTCCAGTTCCTCCATGAAGCCGTTTTCCGCATAGAAGCGGCCCAGTTCTGCGTCACTGGTCGCGCCGACCACATGGCAGCAATCTGCCCCCGCGCTGACCGCCAGAGTTCTCAGGTCCTGCATGGTAAGAATACTGCCGTTGGATTCTACCTTTCTCTGAATTTCCAGACGGAGCAGGCCGTCAAACGCTTCCTGCTCCGTTTCATCCAGCACAGCCAGACGACCGGCAAGATCGTTCAGTTCATTGAGACTGGCGTCCAGTTCCATCAAGTGAGGAGCGAGATACTCGAAGCCATAGTAATCGTCAATTTCCAGATACAGCTCCTCGTTCTCCTGAAGCTGCACCTTGTCCATTGCATCGTGCAATTCCCACGGGGAAGCGGGCAGTTCCAGCCTTGCGTGGGCCTCACTATTGGGTGCGTCCAGCTTTGCCAGATAGATGCCAAATATCTTTTTACCCAAGGATCATCCCCCCCATTTCCTGTTTCTGTTCATAGCAGGCGGGGTCTGCGCCGGGGACGCCCCAGCCGTGCATGCTGCCGCATTCCATGGCAAGGCGCTGCTCCCGCGTCACCCCAAGCCGTTCGTTGTTATAGTCTGCCAACTCTTGGTTATGCGCTGGATCGTCTGTGCTCCAATCACTGGGATAGTAGCCACTCTCGCCGCGCTTGATACAGATGAGCTCACCGGTACCGGAGAGGGTGGAGAAGCACAACTCCGGCAGCCCCTCCGCCAGCTTGGGGGAGAAAAGCTCCTGCTCCGTTTGGATGCTCCACTCGTCCGAGTTCCAAAGGTGGACATACAATTCACCGCCGTCATCCACGGAAATCTCCCGCTGCTCAAAGCCCTCGCCCCAGCCGTCCGAAGCCTGTCCGGTGAGATATTCCTTTAAGGTTTCCAGCTCTGTGTCTAATAATTCTCCGGCGACGCGGCATTCCGCCACGCCCCAGAGCTGTCGGTCACGCACCTCCACGGCGAAGATGGCGGAGCGTACCTTGCGGTCAACGCTGTCGGCTTCATCATACCAATGCATGAGACCTCGCTCGGTCTCCTCCGGCATCCGGTTTTTCACCAGCGCCGCCGTGATCTGATCCTGATAGCCGCGCAGCTCACTGCCCTCCAGCAATGTGCTGCTGTCGTCGAAGTCGCCGTACTCGTTCCGCTCGTAGAGATCGGCGGTCAGGGGCATATAGAGCTTGAGGGTGGTCAGCTTGGGCGGCAGCACGGTGAAGCTGTCCTCGCCGGGAATAAGTGCCAGCGACCTGCCGTTATCCCACTTCATGTGGAGTTGCCCCGCATCGTCTACAAAGTCCACCTCACCCTCGGTGCCGGGAAGAATGGGCGCGTAGGGATCGTCCATCGAATTGAGCCGGATGCGGGTGCCGGGGGGATATTGCTCCTTGATAAAATTCACCATTTTTCTGTCCATCATCGTTTCCTCCATGTTTTGCTCTCTGTCGTAAAACTCCAGCTCGTAGATCACGCCGCGATCTTGCTTTCGGGTATCCTTCACCTTGACCGTCGTACCATCAAAGATGTAATTGCCGGCTTTCCCAAAATCGGTGTAGAAGCCCTTGCCGTGGTTGCAGGTGGAGAAGGGATGCTCCGGCTGATCCTTGATCTTGGAATAGAAGCCCACCGTCTGCACCGTGGTCACCACACGGGTCAGCCCCACCATATCCGCGTGATTGGCGTGGCTGACGGTCTTAAGCTCCACACCGGGTCGTATGAACCGCTTCAGCTCGGCAAGGCTTTTGAAAGCGACCGGCTCTCGCTGCTTTTTTGAAGCGTCCATTACATTCCCCCGAAGGTCATGCCCTGCTCGGGCCGAGGCTCGTGCTCCTCCTGCCGGCAAGGGGCTTCCTCGCCGTAGAAGTCGAAGATAATGTCATCCACCTGCTTGCGGACGCTGGGATCGTCGGTCAGCACTTCGTAACGGAAGCCTGTGGTGGGGCGATACGGAAGTTCTTCCCTCACACACTTGAGAAAGGCTTCGGCATCGGTAAACTCCTGTGTATCGCCATTGGCATAGGTGACGCGGCCCACCAGCGGCTTGTCCCGCGCCATATTCTGCCTCTGTACATTGAGATCAAAGCAGGTCAGATAACCGTTATAATCGCCCGGAGACGGATTGCAGCGCAGGCAGTAGCGGTAATGCTCCGTTTCCACGATGTAGCCATAGTTCTGTACATAGCCGCCGTCGATTTTGCCGCCGTGGTTATAGCAGAAACGCTCCATCGCGAAGCGGCTTTTCAGCACACTCTCCCGCAGCGTGTCCACGACCTCCTGCAGCTCCGCTTTGAACACAGGGCTGTTCAGCTCCTCCGGACCACGGGGCCACCATGTATGCCAGAACTCGTTGCCGCTGCGCCCGAAGTCCATGCGGACATGGCCGACAGCGCCAAGGCGCTTATCTTCTTCGGGGTGCGGGGTATAAAATAAGCCCGCCTCCTCCGGGCGGGCAGGACGGATATGAAATTTCATGTTCTCTGCGGGATAGGGGAGCTGATGTGCTTCGCAGAACTCACGGAGCGTCATGTTGCCTTCATCGAGAAAACCGAGCTCATCCCGCACATCCAGCCGCCCAGACTTAGGCATCGCCAGCTTTTCCGGCATCAGCACCGAGCCTGCGTGGTTGACCACAACATTTTCTTCCATGTAGCACAGCTCACCGGGATCATCGTCAGAGCCGCGAATGTCATAGCAGTACCAGCCCTTCGGCACGGTATCACGGGCGATGCGCCCGTTGGTGAACAGCGCGGGCTTATCAAATACTTCAATGTGTTGGAATTCCTCTGTTCTTGCGTTTACAGCCATTTGGGTTTCCTTCCTTTCCTATTTTGGTAACGGCAAACATACTACACATCTGCCGCAAAGTCTACTGAAACATTTGCTGTCCCTGCGTCTGCTCCAGGAAGGGCGGGTCCAAGCGGCGCAGCAGGCCGAACTCTGTTTTTGTCACGCAGTCGTTTTCCATGCAGTCCTGACCGTATTTCTCAAAATCCATGTAGCCGTCCAGCTCATAGATGGCTTCATCATCCAGCCCCAGCGTTTCCTGCAATCGCTGCTGACCGTACCCATAGGCGCCCTCCGTGATGCGCTGATAGTTGTCCAAATCTTGCAGGAGCTCACAGGCACGGTGCAAGGTTTCCGGCTTCTCGGCCTCCAGCACGGCGGCGTAGGTCAGAAGCAGCCCGTCCTGCTGCCAGATGTCCTCCAAGGCTTCGGCAAAATCGTTGTAATCCTCCACGGCGGGGCAATCCGTATCACGGATCAGTTCCCCAATGTAAGGCACCTTGAAGCGAATATCACAAAGCTTGGCATCCGCGAAAACATCAATATCGAGGTAATCCTTCACAGCGTCGAGGTATTCCTCATCAGCGGGGAGGACGAGGGTGTAGTCCGGCTTTCCATCGACGCGCAGCGTCATACGGAGCATTTCATCCCTGCTCTCATCCCGCCAAGGCTCTGCCGGCGAAAGATAGCTGCGGTCGGCCCCCATATCCGGCGTCAGCAAGCTGCGGGCGTTGGGGACAAAAGCACTGTACCGGGCGTAGTTGTACCCCTGTGGGTCAACAAGGAAACCGTCCGTTCCCTCTGCGTCGAGGATGAGCAGGCAGTGCCTGGCGTCATCATCGTGTCGGATGGCATTTTTGTTCTCTGCGATGAAATCATAGTCAGCCAGCAGTGCGCGGCTGAACTGCTTGAACCGCGGGCTTGGCAGCTCGATGACCTTATCCACGGCACAGGGTTCCCCCTCGTACTCGGACTGTTTCCGCCTGAGTTCTGCTTGAATAATCACATCATCCCTCCCATCTCCATGCGGCTGCTCTGGCTGCCGTTCATCACTTCCTCCATGCTGTAATAGCCCTTGTACGCGATGTAACCCCGGTCGGTGAACATCCCATCCTCCTCATTCATGCGCTCTGTGCCATACTTTTCATAGTCGTAAAAAGCGTCGAGATTTTCGTCATAGTCGAAACGCCCGGACTGACGAATCATGTACTTGCCGTATTCCTCCGGCGTATGCGCACCGGGGGCGAAGTCAAAGAGGTCGAGGTTTTCCGCAAGGTTTTTGATCTGTGCCGCGGACTTTGGCTCTGCCAGCATGACCGCAGCGCCCAGCTTTTCCATATCCGCTTTTGATAATCCATCCGTCGCCTCTGCCAGTTCGTTGAGGTCGGAGAGGGTTTCGTACTCCATATCAAGAAGAACATCCACCTCGTTGGGGAGCTGGCTGTCCTCCAGCCGCAGGCGGACATCTTCGGAGTCTGTGATGCCCCCGCGAAGGAGGGCGCGGTCGATCTCCTCCTGGACCATGGGGAGGAACAGCCATGTGATATGCTCCGTATCCTCCGGTTCGGCTTTAGAGGTCACCGCAACGGTGATGGCATTCGGCTCATAATAATAGCAGGGAAAAAACTGACCATCATAGATCTGCTCCAGTTTCATGCCGTTATCATAGACCACGCCGTAGGGCGTGATCGTGCCGCATCCGCTCTCGATAAGCTGCCTTGCTGTTGCCTCACCATCCAATGCATTCAATTCCTCCGTTTTGGCGCAGCCGCCGTGCAGGTTCATGTAGTAATCCCGGCCAACGGTGGAGAGGTCAGAAAAGTTTGTAATGACTGTAGCCTGTTGGCAGCAGAAGGTCAGGTTGATCAGATCCTTCAGTTCAAAAAGCTCCAGCTTGTGGGCCGTCGCCTGAAACTGTGCGGCTTCGCCGGTATCAAAGCTATCCAGCCGCTTGGCGAGGTAGTTCAGCTCCTCCACATTGACCGTAAGCATCTCCGTGCGCTTGAGCACAGAGTAAAAGCTGTTGATCTCCTGCACCTGGCAGTCGGCTTTGACCGCGTCGCCAATTTCCAACGCCTCCAGCAGCTCCATGCAGTGTGCGTACTGGTCGTGGGGGATGGGGAACGGGATAGTTGCCACTCCGTATTCCGGGTGATGCGGATTGCCAAGCACCGCTTGTATCATCATGTTTCGTCAACTCCTTTTTCCAAATTCAAAACCGCATCTCCGTATTTGGCCATCAGTAGTGCGCCAGTGATCAGGTGGAACGCCTCATCTGTGACCAATTCCGGAGACGCAAGGTCTGCGAGAGTGATATTACAGCAGCCGACCGCAATGGCCTTCGCCGCCTGGTAGACGCTGTATAGCTCCGGCTCGATTCCTCCGAGCCGGACGCTTTGGAAGTCAAAGCCGTCATTCCCGCATTTCCAGACCATCCTGCGCCAAAGGCTCTCGTATGCCGTGAGCAGGAAGAGGGCCGCTTTGTTCCGGTCGGACAAACGCCAGCAGCGCTCTCGCCAATGTGTCCATCTTCGCCGGTGGGCATCGGACAGGAAGAATTGGAAGAATTGAGGTTTCCTCTCTCTAAATTGCTGATGCATCCTTTTTCGGAACTGCGGCCCCATAGAGGGGGTGAAGCAGTCCCGCATGAACGCATTCAGCTCCAGCACACCTGCCTCGATCCGCTCCTCCAGGCAGGTACATTCACATAGGCGGCACGGATGCTTGCGGACATAGTTCTGGCAGTATTCGCACGCCACATCTTCGGGCGTGTAACGAAATGGGCTGCGGTATATTCCACCACCTCTGGGCTTTTGACCGGGCTGAGACATCATCAACTGCTCCAACGCCTGCAGCGGCGTGTCTCGCATGAAATAGTACGGCATAAGCGAACTCCTCTCTGAAATGAAAAAAGGGCCGGAATCTTATTGCTAAGACTCCGGCCCGTTCCGTTTGATATTACATTGTCTGTTGCTGCGCGACTTGTTCCAAGGCTTCTTCCTGCTGCCGGATTCGCTCGTCCAAATCCGGCACACACTCCTCAATCTGCTGCTGAACACTGCGGATCATTTTTTCCTGCTCTCCCGTGAGTTCAAAGAAATCTCCGTCTACAGAGTCCGCACAGCAGCGATAAATCTCGGTCATCTGCTCTGGGGTGAAAAGCCGTTCCTTTTGAATCAGCCCGGAGCGGATGGCAAAGTCCTGTTTGGCTTCTGCATAGTTCTCCATGAAATAGTGGCCATGACATACACCTGCGCGCCCATAGGCCCAATCCCATGTGACGAAGTGGACTCCGTGTTTGCTCTGAACCCCAGCCAGCACAGTGCCGTTGAAATCCGCCAGCACCTTGTAGCCGTCCTCTAAACCATCGGCTTTCAAAACGGGCGCTGTCTCCATCTGGCGCATATATTCCGCTGTGTTTCTGACGATCTCATACACCTTGTCCTTGGCGGCGATTCGCTCCGGCTCGTCAATATCCTTATTGCGGTAGGCAATACCGCCGCTCTCGGTCACTTCGCACAGTGGCGCACCGTCAAGCAGGATACACAGCCTGTCAGTGTGAACTTCGTCCAACTGGAAACCCTCCTTGGCAAGGACGATTGCTGCTTCTCTGAGGTAACAGACCTTTTCTTCTGCGCTGATGCTCATATAGCTCCTCCCATGCATAAAAAATAAGGCCGGAGCGATCATGCTCCGACCTACAAATGCAGGCGCTGCGACCAGCGCCCTTTTTGAAATGAAAAAGGGCACCGCTTTCTTAGTCCGTCAGGACCAACAAAACGACGCCCAAATCTTTGTGATTCTTTTTTGAGAAAAATACCGCTGCCAGCCAGAAAAATCGCCGCTGAAAAAGGGCGCTGGCTGAACGCATCTGCATGAAACAGGAAAACGCCCGGTTCGAATCGGGGCAGACGCCCTGAAACAGCGATTTGCATCTATGGTTTGAGAGAAGAAATCCGGGCTTGAAAAAGCCCGGAAACGGTTGATGCGCCTGACTTTTCGCCAGACGCATCTATACCGTTTCGTTAATATGGCGCAGCAGGAGAGATTCGAACTCTCGGTACGCTTTTGACGTACACACGATTTCCAGTCGTGCTCGTTATGACCGCTTCGATACTGCTGCGTATCGGTGCGCTCGACAGCAAAAATGATTATACCAAAAATCACAGCAAAGTCAAGCACAAATTCGAAAAATGCGCGATTTTCTGAACGGCGCCTTCACTTGCAATTTTTGCCGCCATCTTTTATACTGACAAAAAGACCCTTTGGGGAGGGAGTATCATGAGCAGTAGCATCTATCGCGCCGTGAACACGACGCTCATTTATATCGAATGCGGCGGCGAATACCTGATGCTGCACCGCACGAAAAAGGAGAACGACTGCAATCGCGACAAGTGGATCGGCATCGGCGGCAAGTTTGAAGAGGGCGAGAGCCCGGAGGAGTGCGCTCTGCGCGAAACGAAGGAGGAGACCGGCCTCACCCTGACCTCTTACCGCTATCGCGGCATCGTGACATTCGTGTCGGACAAGTGGGAGAGCGAGTACATGCACCTTTTCACTGCCGACGGCTTTGAGGGAACGCTCAAGGACTGCGATGAGGGCGAGCTTGCGTGGATCAAAAAGAAAGATCTGCTGGCGCTGCCCGCGTGGGAGGGCGACAAGATCTTTTTGCGCCTGCTCGACGAAAACGTACCGTTTTTCTCGCTCAAGCTGCGTTACGAGGGCGAAACGCTCGCGGAGGCGAAGCTCAACGGGAAAGCGTTGGAGGTGCGGCATGGATAAGCTGCTCGTGTCGGCCTGTCTTCTCGGCACGCCCTGCCGCTACGACGGAAAAAGTAAAGCGGACGCGCGCGTGCAGGCGTTGGTGGGAAAATATGAAATTGTTCCTGTCTGCCCCGAACAGCTCGGCGGTCTCCCGACGCCGCGTGTGCCCAGCGAACGGCGGGGCGAGCGTGTCGTCACAGCGGGTGGCCGCGATGTGACAGAGGCGTACCGCCGCGGTGCGGAGGCAGCTCTCGCGCTGTGCCAGCAAAACGGCTGCGAGGCTGCCGTGCTCAAGGAAAAGAGCCCGAGCTGCGGCTGCGGGCAGATTTACGACGGAACTTTTTCCCGCCGCCTGATCGCGGGCGACGGCGTGACAGCGGAGGCGCTCAAGGCACACGGTATCACCATATATGGCGAGAGCGACGCGGAAAAGCTGTGAGCGCTGACAAATTTTCGCCCTGACATTTATGCGCTTTACCGACTACATTTTAGTTGTTTTTTCAACGTCCAGACATTATACTATATAATAGGCAATGATTTTTATCATGCACATTTCGAGCATGACCTGCCGGAATGACCGGCGGTCACTATAACGAAGAAGGAGGAGCACCAACCATGAAGTTTTCCAGTAAAGTTGAAAAATGCGGCCTGTCACCCATGCGTAAATTCCACCCCTACGCGGTGGCGGCAAAGGCACGCGGTGTCAACATCTATCATCTGAATATCGGTCAGCCCGACGTTCAGACCCCTCCGGCATTCTTCGCAGCAGTCAAGGCGTTTGAGCCGCCCGTTCTGGCCTACGCGCCCTCGCCCGGTATCCCCGAGCTGATCGACGCGATCCAGAACTACTATGACAAGCTCGACATGCACTTCGACAAGAGCGAGATCTACGTCACCGTCGGCGGCAGCGAAGCGCTTCAGATCGCGCTGCAGTGCATTCTTGACGACGGCGACGAAATTTTGATTCCCGAGCCGTTCTACCCCAACTACAACACGATGACCCGCACCTGCGGTGCATCGATTCGCCCGATCCCGACCTGCCCGGAGGAGGGGTATCGCTACGCTGACCGCGAGAAGATCGAGTCACTCATCAACGAGCGCACGCGCGCCATCATGGTCACGAACCCCGGCAACCCGACCGGCGTTGTGCTGAGCCACGAGGAGATGGAGATGCTCGTCGATGTCGCACAGAAGCATGATCTGTTCCTCATCGGCGACGAGGCGTACCGCGAATTCGTCTACGGCGGGGAGAAGCTTCAGTCGTTTGGCGAGTTTGCCGACAGGGCGGGTGACAACATCATCGTCATCGACACGGTCTCCAAGCGCTTTTCCGCCTGCGGCGCGCGTATCGGCTGCCTGATCTCCAAGAATAAGGAGTTCATGAACCACGCGATGAAATACTGCCAAGCAAGACTTTCGGTCGCGACGCTCGACCAGATCGCGTCTGCCGCGCTCTACACCGTCGGCCCCGAGTATTTTGCCGCCGTGCGCGACGAGTATAAGAAGCGCCGCGACACGCTCTGCCGAAAGCTCGGCGAGATCCCCGGCGTGGTGTTCGACGTGCCGGGTGGTGCGTTCTATGTGATGGCCGCGCTGCCGGTCGACGATGCCGACAAGTTCCAGCAATGGCTGCTCGAGGAATTCAGCGACAACGGCGAGACCGTGATGATGGCCCCGGGAGGCTCGATGTACGCGACGCCCGGGAAGGGCAAAAACGAAGTCCGCATGGCCTACGTCCTCGAAAGCGACAAGCTCGAGCGCGCCATGGAAATTCTCAAAAAGGCCATCGAGGTCTACAACGCAAGATAAAAAGGAGAAGATACCTATGATCCGTCATATCGTAATGTGGAAGTTCCGCGAGGGCACCGAGGAAAAGGCCAACGAGTTTCTGACGAAGCTCGCCGCGCTCGACGGTGTGATCCCGCAGCTCAAAAAGAGCGAGGTCGCGCGCAACATCGGCAAGGACAACTACGACGCCGTGCTCGTCTCCGAGTTTGAGACGATGGATGACCTGAACGCCTACAAGGTCGATCCCCGCCATGTCGCCGTGAGCGATATCTGCAAGTCCATCCGCGCCGACCGCGTGGCCGTAGACTACGAATTTTAATCAAAAACAAAGAGCGCCTTTCGGCGCTCTTTGTTTTTGAAAAGGATCGCGCTCCGCGGCAGCGCACGCACCGTAGGCGCGCACGTTTGCGGAGCGAGAGGAGTTTTTTCTGACGCGCATGTCGTCAGAAAAAACGATCTCAATTTTTTTCACGCCCGCGGGCGCAAAATGGTTTTGATTATTTTTTGTCGCGACCTGCGCGTGACAAAAAATACTTTGTGCGAAGCGTGTGCCTTGCCACCCTACGGGTGGCAAGGCACAAAGCGCAGCGAAACTTTTTCAAAAAAGAGGCTATTTATGGCCTCTTTTTTGAGCTGCAACCGCTGGTTGCTAACTTTTCAACCCCGCTTGGTGGACTTTTTGCGCGCCTTTTGGTAAGCTGAACGCAGAAAATCTGCAAAGGAGAACCCCATCACATGACACTTGGAGAGAACATCGTGCGCCTGCGCACACAGAAAAACTGGTCGCAGGGCGACCTTGCCGACGCGCTGGACATCTCGCGCCAGAGCGTATCCAAATGGGAGACCGACGCCTCCATCCCCGAGCTTGACAAGCTATTAAAGCTCTCCGAGCTCTTCGGTGTGACGCTTGACGAGCTGGTGCGCGGCGAGGACGCGCCGAAGGCGGAAACAGCCGCGCCCGCGGCACAGGCAGTACCCGCCTCTTTCACGCCGCAGACTTCGTCCGAGCAGGAAAAGCGTCACACCATTGCGGGTACGATTTTAATGTGTATCGGCGCGGTTCTTCTGCTCACCTGCCTGATACTCGCCGGCGATCTGCTGGCGGGGCTGATTTACGGACTGCCGTTTTTCCTCTGCGGCATCATCTGCTTTACGGTGAAGTATCGCACGGGCCTGTGGTGCGGCTGGACGGCCTATGCCTGCGTTGACCTTTACCTCCGCTTTGCGACCGGCCTTTCATGGACGACCATCTTCATGACGCACCTCTGGACGCCGCAGATGAACTATATGCGCCTTGCGATCGCATGGGCGCAGTTCGCCGCCATGGTTCTGATGACCGTCTGGACGGTGCTCGCTTACCGAAAAATGAAACTGTCCGCGACAAAAAAGGAACTCACATGGCTCGCTGCCGGTTGGCTCGCGGCGCTCGTTGTGCTGCCGCTTCTGATGAGCTACGGCGTTATGCCGCTGCTGCTCGACGATCTCGGCAATTACAGCAACATTTCGCCGTACTTCCTTCTGAATGTCGTCTACAGCTACGCGCGCCTTGCGCTCATCAATGTTCTTCTGGTGCGTTCACTCGCCGTATGGCGCTTGAAGCGGGAAGAGAAGAAAGCGGAAAAGTGAATCGAAATGAGAAAAAGCGGACCGCACTGCGATCCGCTTTTTTGATGCAAATATGCCTTACTTCTTGCTCTTCTCCAGCGCGGCAAGCTTGAGGCAGCAGCAGAAGACGGCCATCGCCTGCTCAAGCTCCTCGACCGGCGGCAGCGACGGGGCGACGCGGATGTTGCTGTCAAGAGGGTCGTGTCCGTACGGATAGGTCGCGCCCGCGCTCGTCATCACGACGCCCGCATCCTTGGCGAGCGCCAGCGTGCGCTTGGCAAGGCCAGGGGCCGTGTTTACGGAGACGAAATAGCCGCCCTTGGGCGTGTGCCAGCTCGCAATGCCGAGCGGCTTGATCTCACGCTCGAGCGTTTCGACGACCATGTCGAACTTCGGCTTTAAGATCTTGGCGTGCTCCTTCATGAGAGCGAGCGTGTGCTCCTTGTTTTGCAGGAACTTCACGTGGCGCAGCTGGTTCATCTTGTCGAAGCTGATAGCCTGAATGCCGATGAGCTTGGTCATGTACTCCATGTTGGCCTCGCTGCACGCAAAGCACGCAATGCCCGCGCCGGGGAGCGTCACCTTGCTCGTGGAAGCGAACTCGAAGACCATGTCGGCGTTGCCGTACTTCTCGCACTCGCTCAGAATATCCTTGAACGGGACGAACTCGCCGTCGAACTCGTGGATGCAGTAGGCGTTGTCCCACATGAGCAGGAAGTCGGGAGCCGCGGGCTTCATCTTCGCAATGCGCTCGATGGTCTCGTCGGAGTAGATGATGCCGTCGGGGTTCGAGTACTTCGGCACGTTCCACATGCCCTTGACGCTCGGGTCCTTGATGAGGTTTTCGACAATGTCCATGTCGGGGCCGTTTTCGGTCATCGGGATGGTGATGAGCTCAAAGCCGAAGCTCTCGGTCACCTTGAAGTGGCGGTCATAGCCCGGCGCGGGGCAGAGCCATTTGACGCTCTCTTCCTTGCACCACGGCTTTTCGCTGTGCAGCAGGCCGTGGGTGTAGGCCTTGGAGACCGTGTCGTACATGAGCTGGAGGCTCGAATTGCCGCCGGCGAAGACCTGAGAGGTCTTGCAGCCGAGGATATCGGCGAACAGCTTACGCGCGCTCTCAAGCCCCTTGAGCTCGCCGTAGTTGCGGGCGTCCACGCCGCTGTCCACGCACTCCTCGGCGCTGGTCAGCGCGGTCAGGATGCCGCTGACAAGGTCGAGCTGCTGCTTGCTCGGCTTGCCGCGTGCCATGTTGAGCTTGAGGCCCTTGGCCTTCCAGCTCTCGTATTCGGCGGACACCTTGTCGTATTCCTGCTGCCACTCGGCAGCGGAAAGAGCCATATAATCCATGATGATTCTCCTTTACAGGTAATTTATCCGATTAAAGTAACTGCATTATAGCACAGGGAAAAATCAGGCGCAAGTGTCCACATATAACAATCATTTGTTTTGCCTGCGGCAACAAGTTGACTCATTGAACAGATTGTACCGCCCCTCGCCGCAATAGAGAGGGGCGCTGCTTTTTGGCGAAAGCGGGAAAGAAAACGCGTCAGCACTAAACATAGTGCTGACAGTGCGTCCAAATCAGGCAAAAAGTAAGGCCGCGGAAAGCACATCGCTTCCCACGGCCTTGATCGTTTTTATAGAATTGGTCTTGTCACAGCTCGGTAAAGGTGCGAATTTCGTCGAGCTGGGCGTAACGCCGCGCGTGTGTTGTGCTCACCTTTCCGGCGCAGACGGGGCAGCCGCACTGCTGCGCGCCGGTGCGCGGATAGATGACGGATTTCCACACGTGTCCCATGGAGCACTGCCACCAGACCTTTTTGTTGCTGCCGGGCGTGACCATCTCCGGCGTCAGCGCGCCGTTGAGCGACGGATGCCACTGCGAAGCAATGTCGGGGCAGAGCGTCTTGAGATCATTGAAGCCCTTGAGCACCTTGCGTCCCGCGCAATAGGGACATCCGGTCTTGCGCTGCGTGCGCGACGAGACCGTGGCGCGGTAGGAATGCCCCAGCTCGCAGCGCCACCAAGCGGGACGGTTGGAACTGACGGCGACATCACTTGGCTTTAAGCGTCCGTTTTTGCGCTTGTCCCACTGTGCGGCAATCTCGGGCTGGAGGTGGGCGAGGTCATTTTCACCCGTGACGATCGTCTTGCCCGCGCACACGGGGCATCCGTGCCCCCACGCCGTGCGCGAGGCGATGGGCGACTGCCACGAGTGCCCCTCCGGACAGCGCCACCAGATGCGGATCTTCGAGCCCGTGGAGACGTCGCGCGGCGAGAGCGAGCCGTTTTTCTCGCGGTCCCACTGCGCGGCGACATCGGGATAAAGTGTGCCAAGATCGTTGAAGCCCGGCAGGACCTTTCGCCCCGTGCAGTACGGACAGCCGCTCCCCTCGGAGCGCACATGCACCGTCGTCTGCCACGAATGGCCGTTTTCACACGTCCACCAGACTTTTTTCTTGCTGCCGTAGGAAACGGTGTCCGGCGTGAGCGGAAAATTGCGCGATTCGTCCCATTCTTTCAGTAAGTTTATCCTTTCATGCAGCATGCAGAACTCATAAAATGTTTGTCGCATGTTCATTTCCCCTCTTTTCGGCAAAAAAGGTTTCCCGCCTGTACCTTGCTTTCAGAGAGGGCCGGGCGGTGCAGGAAGGGCGCTGCCCTTCCGAATGATTTGCAACCGGCTGTCATAACCGCACACGGCGGCCTTAGACCCCTCTGGCTTTGCGTCCCTGCTTTTCAGCAGGTTTGCCAAACATTGCTTGATTTGCTTGTCAGATCAGTACAGGCGCTTTCGCGCCGGAAACGGGGAAGAAAAAACTTCCGTTTTGACAGAATCAATGAAAAAGATTTGCTGACCCTGTCGTATCTGTATTCTATCACGAACTTTCCGTAAAAACAAGGCAGGTGACAAGACAGAATTCGAAAAAGGTATGTAAAATTTGAAAAAATTCGAAAGAAATTAGCGAAATGTTAGCATTTTCATACCGCTTCTCTATGTTTTCGACGTGATGGAGAGGACTGAAACCGCGCGCGGCGATGCGACCGCAACCGCGTTTTCTTGACATCTTCCGCCGTTTCGGTATGATAGAACCATCCCGTTTTTTGGAGGCAACTATGCATTCAGTGACAACTAAGAAGGCCCCGCTTGCGGCGCTTCTCGTTCTGGCGGCGCTCCTTTCCATCTTCGCGGTAGGGAAGAGAGCGTCCGACCCTGCGTACCATCAAGCGTCCATCGACGCGCTCGCGGAAAAGCAGGAGACGGTGCTTGAGCTGACAGCGGCGTCGACCGCCGCGAGCGCAGCCATCACGCTCCTGCCGGGCGACACCGCGACGCCCATCGCTGAAAAGCTCGCCGACCTGAGCGGCTATTTCCTCATCGTGCTCTGCGCCATCTTTTTGGAAAAGTATCTGCTGACGATCACATCCTACGTGTCGTTCACGATCCTGATCCCCGCAGCCTGCGCGCTTGGCATCGCTGCGATATTTTCGAAAAAGCTGCGCGCCGCGCTGGGGAAGCTCGCATGGCATTTGCTGCTCTTCGCGCTCGCCATCGCGTTCGTCATCCCCGCGGGTGTCAAAGTCTCGAGCATGATTGAGGACACATACCGCGCCTCGATCGAGGAGACCATCGCAAACGCCGAGCAGACGACCGAGGACATCCAGTCCGCCACCTCGGGCGAGGCGGACGAGAGCGAAAAGAGCGGCCTTTCCGGCCTCTTTTCCAAGGTGACTGAGGGCATCACCGGAGCGGCGACCGCCGCGGTCGAGCAGCTCAAAACGGTCCTGAACCGCTTTATCGAGGCCCTCGCCGTCATGCTCGTCACGTCGTGCCTGATCCCGATTTTAGTGCTGCTGTTTTTTGCCTGGCTCGTCAAGCTGATGCTCGGCATCGACTTACCGCCGCTGCGCGCAAAGCTCGGCGTCGGCAAGGCGCACAGCGCAAGCGGCGCACCGCGGACGTAACCAACTAAAAAATGCAAAGGAGAATGATCGATGCTGTTTGTTTGCTATCCCAAATGCACCACCTGCCAGAAGGCGCAGAAGTGGCTGGACGCCAAAGGCGTCGCCTACGAGGTGAGGAACATCAAGGAGCAGAATCCCACTGTGGACGAGCTTCGCGCGTGGCATAAGCGGAGCGGCCTGCCGCTCAAGCGCTTTTTCAACACGAGCGGCCTTGTTTATAAGGAGCTGGGGCTCAAGGATAAGCTGCCGGCGATGTCGGAGGAGGAGCAGTTTGCGCTGCTCGCGACCGACGGGATGCTCGTCAAGCGCCCGCTGCTCATCGGCGAAGATTTCGCGCTGCCGGGCTTCAAGGAAGCGGAGTGGGAGAGCGCACTGCGCTGAGAAAACGGAAAAAAAGAGGACGTTTCCGCGCGGGAAGCGCCCTCGTTTTCCCGGCAAAGCGGGAAACGGGAGAAGATAGCCCGTTTTGACAGAAAATGCGCGAAACGGGAGTTCTTTCCGCGTTGACAAATGGGCGGAGGGTGCTTATAATCTGCTATGTCTGAAAAAATGTAAAATTGTATCGCAGAGGTGCCGCCGCGAGGCGGAGAATAGAGAATCCGGTGCGAATCCGGAACGATGCAGTCACTGTGTACGGGAACGGCCTGCGTAGCCACTGGGAAACTGGGAAGGGCAGCGCCGCGATGAACGAAGTCAGGAGACCTGCCTCTGCGGGGAATCTCAAGCCCGCTGCACACAGGCTGATATTTCTGCGAGTTTACCCGCGGCGCGATTTTTTCGCGGCGCGGTGTTGCTGGTTGGAATCGTGAGAGCGGCTGTGGGTCACCATGGCCGCTTTTATATTTCTTTCAGAACGATTTTTGAAGAAGAAGGTAAAGAGAAACATGAAAAAAGCACTTGCAATCCTGCTTACAGCCGTGATGCTGCTGGGCGTGCTGACCGCCTGCGGCAGCAAGAAGGACGACGCTGCCGACGACACGCAGAACACGGAGGACACCGACAAGGCCGCGGCCGACAATGTCGCCGCGCTCATCGACGCGATCTACGTTCAGGAGCGCACCGATGAGACCGACGCGCAGTGCGAGGCCGCCAAGGCTGCCTGGGACGCGCTGACCGACGAGCAGAAGGCCATGGTCGAGGGTGAGGAAGCGAGCCCTGAGTACTTCGGCCTTGACACGGGCGATGCGTCCAAGGACGATCCCCGCAACCAGGACGAGATCGGCGAGAACGAGCTTCTGGTCGTTTCTTTCGGTACGTCCTACAACGACAGCCGCGTCAACGATATCAAGAGCATCGAGGACGCCCTGCAGGAGGCCTATCCCGACTGGTCCGTCCGCCGCGCTTTCACGGCTCAGATCATCATCAACCACATTCAGGCCCGCGATGGCGAGAAGATCGACAACATGACCCAGGCGCTCGACCGCGCTGTGGCCAACGGCGTCAAGAACCTCGTCGTGCAGCCGACGCACCTGATGCACGGCGCGGAGTATGACGAAATGTGTGCTACCATCGACGAGTATCGCGATCAGTTCGAGTCTGTCTCCATCGCGGAGCCCCTGCTCGGCGAGGTCGGCAGCGACGCGACCGTCATCAACGCCGACAAGGAAGTTGTCGCCAAGGCCATCACCGCCGCCGCGGTCGAGGCAAGCGGCTTTGACTCTCTCGAGGCTGCCAAGGAAGCCGGCGCCGCGTTCGTCTTCATGGGCCACGGCACCGCACACGTCGCCAAGGTCAGCTACAGCCAGATGAGCGCCCAGATGCAGAACCTTGGCTATGAGAACGTCTTCATCGGCACGGTCGAGGGCGAGCCGGAGGATACCTCCTGCGAGTCCGTCATCGAGGCCGTCAAGGCCGCGGGCTACACCAACGTCATCCTGCGCCCGCTGATGGTCGTTGCGGGTGATCACGCCAACAACGACATGGCCGGCAGCGACGACGATTCCTGGAAGACTATGTTCGAGGCTGCCGACTTCACCGTCGACTGCCAGATCGCGGGCCTCGGCGAGATTGCCGATGTGCAGGCGCTCTACATCGCCCACACCCAGGCCGCCATTGACGCCCTGAACGCGTAAATAGACCCAAAGGGCTCCGAAGCGATTGTGCACCGCTTCGGGGCCTTTTCCGGATGGAGGTACTTCCCAATGAAAAGAACACTGACTCTGATGCTGACCACGCTGCTGCTCTGCGCGCTGCTTTTCGGCTGCGGGCAGAAGAGCGGAGACGGCGATCCGCAGGACACCAACACCGAGCCCGCGCTTGCCGACGGCGTTTACACCGCGGACTTCAATACCGACAGCAGCATGTTCCACGTGAACGAGGCATGCGAGGGCAAGGGCACGCTGACGGTTGAAAACGGTCAGATGACGATCCACATCAGCCTGCCGTCCAAGAGCATTCTGAACCTCTTCTGCGGCACGGCGGAGGACGCGCGGAAGGACGGCGCGGCGCTCTTGCAGCCCACGACCGACACCGTCACCTATTCCGACGGCCTGAGCGAGGAGGTCAATGGCTTTGATATTCCCGTGCCCGCGCTGGACGAGGAGTTCGACGTCGCCATCATCGGCACGAAGGGCAAGTGGTACGACCACAAGGTCTCCGTGACGAACGCCGTTTTGAAGGAAGACGACGCCGCCGCGCCCGCCGAGACGCTGGCCGACGGCACCTACACGATCGCCGTGACGCTCGAGGGCGGCAGCGGCAAGGCGAGCATCCAGTCACCCTGCACGCTGACGGTCGCTGACGGCAAGATGACCGCCACGATCGTCTGGAGCAGCAGCCATTATGACTATATGCTCGTGGACGGCGAGCGCTGCGACGTACTCTCGACCGAAAACGGCTCGACGTTTGAGATCCCCGTCGCCGCGCTGGATACGCCGCTTGCCGTGGTCGGTGACACCACCGCCATGAGCACGCCGCACGAGATCGACTACACGCTGACGTTCGACGCCTCAAGCGCCGAGGTGAACGGATGAGACGCCTGCCGCGCGCGCTTCTCACGCTGCTGGCCGTGCTGACGCTCTGCGCCTGCGGGGACAAAGCGCAGGACGGTTCGAACGGCGAAGACGCGGCGGTCGCGTGGGATACTCTGTCGTTTGACAAGACCATGCCGCTTGACTACGCCGCGCAGTTTTCCGTTTCCTACGCGGGTGACGAGTACAAGCGCATCACCATCGGGCAGGATCAGGAATTCCTGCTCGTGGCGGAGGGCGCGGCCGTGCCCAGCGGCGTGCCGGAGGGCGTGACAGTTTTGCAGCAGCCGCTTGATGAAATTTATCTGGTCGCCAGCGCGGCGATGGACAGCTTTGCCCAGCTGGACGCGGTCGACAGCATCCGCTTCAGTGGACGCAAGGAGTCGGACTGGTATATCGAGCAGGCGAAGGAGGCCATGAGCGCGGGTGACATGCTTTACGCGGGCAAATACTCCGAGCCTGATTACGAGCTTATCTTGTCGCAGGGCTGCGATCTGGTGCTTGAAAACACGATGATCTACCACTCGCCCGAGGTCATCGAGCAGTTTGAAACGCTGGGCATCCCCGTGCTCGTGGAAATGTCCAGCTACGAGAGCGAGCCGTTTGGCCGCATGGAGTGGGTCAAGCTCTACGGTGCGCTCATCGGCAAGGAGAACGAGGCCGCGGCGCTGTTTGAGGAGAAAATGGACAGCGTTTCGGGCATTCTGGGCGCTGCGCCCACGGGAAAGACCGTCACATTCTTCTATGTGACGAGCAACGGCGCGGTCAATGTGCGAAAGTCGACGGACTATGTGGCTAAATCCATCGCCATGGCGGGCGGGGAATACGTCTCCTTTGACAACACGGAAGAAGAGAACGCCCAGTCCACCGTCACCATCCAGATGGAGGCATTTTACAGCGGCGCGCACGACGCGGATGTGCTCATCTACAACAGCATCATCGACGGCGGGCTTACGACGATTGACGAGCTTTTAGCGCTCGAACCGCTGCTTGGCGACTTTAAGGCCGTGCAGAACGGGAACGTCTGGTGCCTGACGAAGGACTTTTATCAGGAATCGCTCGAATTGAGCGACCTCGTCGTGGATCTCCACACCGTTTTGAGCGGGGCGGATACGCCGCTCCGGTTTTTGACAAAGCTGCAATAATTTTTGACTGGAAAGTTGAAACAGACAGGAGGGACGAGCATGGAGCAGAAGCGGAGAACACGGACGTGGTGCGGCTTTTTGCTGCTGCTCGTCCTTTTGGCTGTTTTTTTGATCTGGAATTTATTCGCGGGCAGCGTACAGCTCTCCGCGTCTCAGATAGGACAAATTCTGCTCGGCGGAGGGGATGACCTGACGCAAAAGCAGATCATTATGCAAATTAGATTGCCGCGCATGGCGTCGGCGCTCATTTTAGGCGGTGCGCTGTCCGTGTCGGGGTATCTTCTGCAAACGTTTTTCCACAATCCCATCGCGGGGCCGTTCGTGCTGGGCATTTCGTCGGGCGCGAAGCTCGCGGTGTCGATCGCGATGATCGTTTTCCTCAGCCGCGGCGTCAGATCATCGTCAGCGCTGCTGATCAGCGCGGCGTTCATCGGCGCGATGCTCTCGATGGGCCTCATCCTGCTCATTTCGCAGCGGGTCAATCAGATGAGCCTTCTCGTCGTCTGCGGCGTGATGATCGGCTACATCTGCTCAGCGCTGACGGATTTTCTCGTCACGTTCGCGGACGATTCAAACATCGTGAACCTGCACAACTGGTCGAACGGCTCGTTTTCCGGCATGAAGTGGGAAAACGTGACGACGATGGCGTGGGTGTGCAGTATCGCGCTGATTTTGACATTTTTCCTCTCCAAGCCGATCCGCGCCTATCAGCTCGGCGAGGTCTACGCGCGCAACATGGGCGTGCCGATCAAGGCGTTCCGCGCGGCGCTCATCCTGCTCTCCAGCGTGTTATCTGCCTGCGTGACGGCCTTCGCCGGCCCCATCTCGTTTGTCGGCATCGCGCTGCCGCACCTGATGAAGGCGCTTTTCAAGACGGCGGAGCCGCTTTTGCTGATCCCGGCGAGCTTCCTCGGCGGGGGCATCTTCTGCCTTGCGTGTGATCTCATCGCGCGCACGGCCTTTGCGCCCACGGAAGTCAGCATCAGCTCGGTCACGGCGGTGTTCGGCGCGCCGGTCGTCATCTACATGATGGTGCGCAGAAAGGCGGGGCGGGAATGAGCGGCTATTTGGAGACAAAGAATTTATCCGTCGGCTACCACGGCAAGTCCCTCATCGAGGATGTGTCCCTCTGCGTGCAGAGGGGAAAGATCGTTACGCTGATCGGGCCGAACGGCTCGGGCAAGTCGACGATCCTGAAAACCGTCATCGGTCAGCTGCCGGAGCTTTCCGGCACAGTGTATCTGGATGGCGAGACGATGCGCTCGCGCAGCCGCAACGACGTCGCGCGGCGCATGGCGATCTTGATGACCGCGCGCGTCGAACCGGAGCTCATGACCTGCCGCGATGTGGTCAGCTCGGGCCGCTATCCCTACACGGGAAGGCTCGGCGTCCTGCGGGACGAGGACAAGAAGATCGTCGAGCAGTCGCTTTCTCAGGTGGACGCGCTCGCGTTCGCCGACGCGCCGTTTTCCGCCGTCAGCGACGGCCAGCGGCAGCGCATTCTGCTCGCAAGGGCCCTGTGCCAGCAGCCGCAGCTTATCGTGCTCGACGAGCCGACGAGCTTTTTGGACATCCGCTACAAACTGGAACTGCTCTCCGTCCTCAAGCGCATGGTGCGCGAAAACGACCTCGCCGTGCTGCTCTCGCTCCACGAGCTCGATCTGGCGCGGCGTATTTCGGACACAGTCATCTGCGTCGCGGGCGACCGCATCGACCGCATCGGCACGCCGGAGGAGATCTTCACGAGCGACTACATCGCGCAGCTCTATCACTTGGAGCGCGGGAAGTACGACGAGTGCTTCAGCACATTGGAATTTGTACCGTAGCGCATACGAGTAAAAACGCTTTATAGAGATTGCAGAAGGAGGGGAGACCATGCAGAAGGCAGCGCCGAGATTGCTCATTGCCGGAACGAACAGCGGCTGCGGCAAGACGACGGTGACCTGCGCGATCTTGCAGGCGCTTGTCGACGGCGGCGTTTCTGTCGCCGCGGCGAAGTGCGGTCCCGATTACATCGACCCCATGTTCCACCGCGAGATCATCGGCGCGAAGAGCAGCAATTTGGACCCCTTCTTTTTTGACGACGACACGCTGCGCTTCCTCCTCGCGCAAAACGGCGCAGGGAAGGACGTGACGGTCATCGAGGGCGTGATGGGCTATTACGACGGCATCGGCCTTGATTCCTCGCGCGCGAGCACCTTTGAGGTCGCGCAGCGGACGGAAAGTCCCGTCGTGCTCGTGCTGAACGCGAAGGGCGCGGGATTGTCAGTGCTGGCCGTGCTCGACGGTTTTCTGCACTTTGCGCCGGAAAACCGCATCCGCGGCGTCATTCTGAACGGCTGCACGGCGATGAGCTATCCGACGCTCGCGCGGGCAATCGAAGAACGCTTCGGCGTGCGCGCCTGCGGCTTTCTGCCGCAAATGCCCGACTGCTCGCTCGAGAGCCGCCACCTCGGCCTCATCACCGCGGCAGAGGTGGACGATCTGAAAGAGAAGATGCAGCGTCTCGCCGCCAAGGCGCAGGAGACGATCGACTTGGACGCGCTGCTGCAAATCGCGAAGAGCGCGCCGCCGCTCACATTCACGCCGCCGGACATTCCGGCGGCGGGCGAGCATGTGCGCATCGGCGTCGCGCGCGACAGGGCATTTTGCTTTTACTATGAGGACAGTCTGGACCTGCTGTGTCGCCTCGGTGCGGAGATCGTACCGTTCAGTCCGCTGTCAGATGAACGCTTACCGGAAGACCTGCATGGGTTATATCTCGGCGGCGGCTATCCCGAGCTCTACGCGGAGCGGTTGGAGACAAACGCCGCCATGCGCGCTTCTATCCGCGCGGCGGTGGAAAGGGGACTGCCCTGCGTCGCCGAGTGCGGCGGCTTTATGTACCTGACGCAGTCCATCGCGGGACATGCGATGGCGGGCGTTTTATCGGGCAGCTGCTTCGACGCGGGGAAGCTGACGCGCTTTGGCTACACGACATTGACGGCGCAGCGGGATTCGATGCTGTTTGCCGCGGGCGAGCAGATCCCCGCGCACGAGTTCCACCGCTGGGATGCGGAAAATCCGGGCGAGGACTTCCTCGCGGAAAAGCCGAGCGGAAGAAGCTGGCGCTGCGCGTATGCGGGCGAAACGCTCTACGCGGGCTATCCGCATTTCCACTTTTACGCAAACCTGAGCGCCGCGGTGCGCTTTGTTGAAGCCTGCCGAAAGGAGAAACACCGCTATGAGTGAGCCGATGAAGCCGATGGAAATTGAACAGCGCAGCTTCGAGATCATCACGGAGCTGCTGGGGGACCGCATGCTCGACCCCGAAAACGAGCTTGTCATCAAGCGTGTCATCCACACGACGGCAGATTTTGACTATGCCGACAATCTGACGTTTTCCGACCACGCGGTGCAGAAGGGCATCGCCGCGCTGAAAGGCGGCTGCGACATCGTCACCGACACGCAGATGGCGAAAGCTGGCATCAACAAGACGATCCTCGCGAGCCTCGGCGGCGAGGTGCACTGCTTCATGTCCGACCCCGATGTCGCGCAGGAGGCGAGATCGCGCGGCGTGACGCGGGCGTTCGTCTCGATGGAAAAGGCGGCGGCGCTTGAAAAGCCCTGCATCTTCGCCATCGGCAACGCGCCGACGGCCCTTATTCGATTGTATGAGATGATGCAGAAGGGTGAGATCCATCCGGATTTTATCATCGGAACCCCGGTGGGCTTTGTAAATGTAGTAGAGTCGAAGGAGCTCATCTGTCAGTCGAGTGTGCCATGCATCGTGGCGCGCGGAAGAAAAGGCGGAAGTAATATTGCGGCATGTATCTGTAACGCACTGATCTATATGCTGTAGGGAGGAAGAAGCTTATGACATTACAGCAGTTAAGGTATATTACCATGGTTGCGGAGAAGGGGACGATAAGTGAGGCCGCAAAAGAGTTGTTCATTTCCCAGCCGAGTCTTACCAATGCAATCCGGGAACTGGAACAGGAGATGCAGGTGACGATTTTTCACCGGACGAATAAAGGTGTGACGATCACCGCAGAGGGAGATGAATTCCTTGCTTATGCAAGACAGATTCTGGATCAGGTCGGCCTCATGCAGGAGCGGTATCTGAATGTAAATGAGCGGAATCCGAGATTTTCCGTATCTTGCCAGCATTATTCTTTTGCGGTCAATGCGTTTGTAGATGTGATCCGCAAGTTCGATGCGAGAAAATATGATTTTACTTTAAGAGAAACGCAGACTTACGAGATTATAGAGGATGTGGCAAAGTTAAAAAGTGAGATCGGTATCCTGTATACTTCTTCGCAGAATGAGACGATCATCATGAAACTGATCCGTCAGAATGATCTGAAATTCGAAGAGTTATTCGTAGCAAAGCCACATGTATTTATCAGTTCAAAGCATCCGTTGGCAGATAAGGAAGCACTGACACTGGAAGATCTGGAGGAGTATCCGTATTTGTCATTTGAGCAGGGGGATTATAATTCCTTTTATTTTTCCGAAGAGATATTAAGCACACTGGACCGGAATAAGAACATCAAAGTCAGAGACCGGGCAACGCTTTTCAATCTGGCGGTCGGCCTGGACGGGTATACGGTAAGCTCCGGCGTGATCAGTAAAGAACTGAACGGTGAGAATATCATCGGGAAGCCGCTTCTGGTGGATGAATATATGCGGATCGGAACGATTGTGCGGAAAGATGTGGCACTGAGCCGGTATGGAAAGGTGTATATGGAAGCGTTGAAAAAATACACAGGCGGGATGTAAGAATAATTCAGAATAACGGTGAAAAGCAGTGGAGTGCTATAGTTTAAAACTATGGAGAACCGCTGCTTTTTTGTATTATACATAAAAAAACAGATGGGTTATACTTTTCAACAGAGAAAACGAGCAAAGTACAGGAGGATATAAAATATGAGTAATCAGGCACCATTCCGTTATGATGTGGTAGGAAGTTTCTTACGTCCGGAGTATCTGAAGGACGCAAGAGCAAAATTTGCAGAAGGAAAGATCACAGAGGAACAGTTAAAAGAGACAGAAGATAAAGCAATTAAAGAACTGGTAGAAAAAGAAAAAGAAGTCGGACTTCAGGCTGTGACAGATGGGGAATTCAGAAGAAAATTCTGGCATCTGGATTTTATGTGGGCATTTGACGGA
>ENA-OOZN01000721-OOZN01000721.1-human-gut-metagenome-genome-assembly--contig:-NODE-721-length-28749-cov-3.668676_pt1 | contig 28749 bp, 26 predicted proteins | sample MGYA00241187_ERZ501397 | MGnify/ENA primary metagenome ERZ501397 (study PRJEB25962, sample SAMEA2042921) | human gut metagenome | biome: human gut; feature: human-associated habitat; material: faeces... | reverse complement strand
ACGGCACGGTTTAGCCACTTTATCGACAGTCTGAATGGGTTACCAAATATAAGGTAACCCATTATTTTTTTTACAGCTTATTGATTTTCCATATATTCTTTGAATAATCCTCTATTGTTCTGTCAGACGAAAAGAACCCTGCGGCACAGGTATTTCTAAAGCATTTTTCAGCAAAGGCATATTTATCCTTATAATCAAGATTAAGTCTAAGCTTAGCCTTCAAAAACGGCTCAAAATCAAGCAAAAGATAATAATTATCCGCCTTATGCCAAGATGCGCCCTCTAAAAGCGAGTTATACAGCTGCCTAAAGATACCCGTATTATTATCACTGAACGTTCCGTCAACAAGAGTATCAAGGCATCTTTTAACCTTAGGATTTGAATTATAAATTTTCCTTGGTTCATAGGTGTCTTTTATTTTATTAATTTCCTCTACCCTTGCACCGAAAATATAATTATTTTCCTCCCCTGCTCTTTCAACTATTTCAATATTTGCACCATCAAAAGTACCAAGGGTGACAGCACCGTTTAGCATAAATTTCATATTGCCCGTTCCTGATGCTTCCGTACCTGCCGTTGAAATTTGTTCTGACACATCTGAGGCAGGAATTATTTTTTCTGCATAAGAAACGCTGTAATCGCTCACAAAAATAATTTTAATAAATTGACTTACGTATTCGTCTGCTTCAACAAGCCTTTTGACCTCGTTAATAAGCTTAATTATCCCCTTTGCCCTGTCATAACCCGGAGCCGCCTTTGCGCCGAAAATGAATACGGTCGGGGTAAAATCATTTAAACTTTTTTCCTTAATTTCAAAATAAAGTTCAAGAATAACAAGGATATTCAAAAGCTGACGTTTATACTCGTGAAGCCTTTTTATTTGGGAGTCAACAATAAAATCGGGTGAAAAAGAATCGCCGTCTTTTAAACGAATATAGTTTGCAAGTTTCTTTTTGTTTTCTTTTTTAATTTCGATAAATCTCTCTAAAACATCTTTATTTTGAGCAAATTTTTCAAGCTCTTTTAATCGGGATAAATCGTTAATCCACTCATCACTTCCCAAAAGTTCGGTGATAAGAGCACTGTATTCAGGATTGCAAAGGCGAAGAAACCTTCGTTGAGTAATTCCGTTTGTTTTATTCTGAAATTTATCGGGATAGATTTCAAAAAATGACGGTAATACGCTTTGCTTCAAAAGCTTTGTGTGAAGTTCGGCTACCCCGTTGATATATTTGCATACATAGCAGGCAAGATACGCCATATTAACAGTGCCGTCTTGAATGATTTGCATATTCGGTTTATCAAAATCGCCTTTTGAAAGCTCCTCTGACTGTCTTTTATCAATACCGATGATAATTCTCGCAATATCAGGGCAAACGCTGTCAATAAGCTTTAAATCCCATTTTTCAAGAGCTTCCGGCATAATTGTATGATTTGTATAATTAAAAACATCATGGCAGATATTAAGTGCGTAGTCAAAATCGCAACCGTCAAGAGTAAGAAGTCTTATAAGTTCGGGGATTGCGACAACAGGATGAGTATCATTAAGCTGAATTGTAATATATTGCGAAAAATGATTATAATCGTCACATTGGTATTTTTTATATTTCTTAATAATATCCTGCAAGGAAGCGCTTGTGAAAAAATACTGCTGTTTAAATCTGAGTTTTTTGCCTTCTAATGTTGAATCGTTTGGATATAGAAGCCTTGAAATATTCTCTGCATTATTTTTTTCTTCAAGTGATTTTGTATACTTTTGCTCACTGAACAGTGCAAAATCAAATTCATTTATGCTTTTGCACTGCCAAAGGCGCAGAGTTGAAAATTTACGAGTTTTAAAAGATATAATCGGCATATCATAAGGCACTGCCCAGACGTCACCGTCGCTAAAACCGACCTTAACCTTATCACCTTTGCAAGGTACGCACCAAGGGTCATTATATTCAAAAGAATTATATATCTTTTCAATTTGAAAACCGTTTTCAATTTCCTGCTTAAAAAGGCCGAAACGATACTTAATACCGTAGCCGTCAAGCGCTACATTAAGATTTGCGGCGCTGTCCAAAAAACAAGCGGCAAGCCTGCCTAAACCTCCGTTACCGAGAGGCTCGTCGGGCAATGCTTCAAATTCCTTAAGCGAACGTTCAAAGCCTGATAATGCCTCTTCGATTTGAGATTCAATATCAAGGCACATCAAGTTTTTATAAACAGGTTGCCCTACAAGAAATTCGGCACTGAAATAATAGGCACGTCGAGAATTAATATGTTCTGTCATACTCTTTTGCCAATCGGGTGAAACGTTTGATATCACAAGCGTTCCCAGAACGTCATAAAGTTCGCCGTGAGATTATTAACATTTTTATTATATTTTCCAAAAGCCAAAAGTTCTAATTTTTCTTTAATATTATCCATTAACACACCTTCCGCTTTTCTTAGTAATATCTAAAAGTTTATTTGCAAGAGATGAGGTTAAATCATCTTTACTCATTCGCCATTTCCAATTTTCTCCCATTGTTGACGGGGTGTTCATACGTGCCTCGCTGCCTAAACAAAGCAAATCTTGCATAGTCAAAATACAAGTATTTGCGTTTGAATTCATAGCGCACTCGTTCATTTTATCAACTAAATCAAATTTATCCTTTGCTCCAAGATAACGCATAGCATAAGCCACGTCTTTTTTATCGGCAGTATTGCACCAACCCAAAACAGTATCATTGTCGTGAGTGCCTGTATAAACAACGTTATTTTTTTCAAAATCGTCAGGCAATGATTTACCGTTATCGTCCCTTGAATCAAAGGAAAACTGAAGCACCTTCATACCCGGAAAGCCTGTATATTTAAGAAGTTCATCAACCTCTTTCGTTAAAAATCCGAGATTTTCAGCGATAATCTTATTCTTAAATTCCTTAGGCAAAGCGTCAAAAAATGATTTTCCGCCGCCCTTGCGCCACAAGCCCTTGCGTGCCGTATTACTGCCTGCTTTTACGCTGTAATATGATTCAAATCCTCGAAAATGGTCGATACGAACTATATCGTAAATCTTGAAACTTTAAATAAATTTGAAGATGGTGCAACAGTTAACGCTGCTGCGTTAAAAGAAGCAGGAATCATCAAAAAAGAATTAGATGGTGTTAAAGTATTAGGAAATGGAGCTATTGAAAAGAAATTAACTGTTCAAGCTGCTAAATTCTCTAAATCAGCTGTTGCCGCAATTGAAGCTGCAGGTGGAAAAACTGAGGTGATTTAAGATGTTAACTTTTTTGAAGAATGTATTCAAAAAGGGTGAGCTTCGTCGAAAAGTCATTTTCACACTTGGAATTTTATTCGTGTACCGTTTAGGTGCAGGAATTACAATTCCAGGTGTTAATGTAGGTTCATTAAGTAGTAGTGATGCTACAAATGGAATTTTCGGAATCATGAATTTACTTGGTGGAGGTACCTTGGAAAGATTTTCTCTTTTCGCTTTAGGTGTTTCACCATACATTACATCATCTATTATAATTGAATTATTATCGATGGATGTTATTCCAGCGTTAACACGCTGGCGTAAAGAAGGTAACACAGGTAAGAAGAAAAAAGACCGTGTTACTCGTGTATTAACTTTATTATTAGCTGCGTTACAAGGTGGAGTTTTAACTTATGCCTTTGATACAAGTTATAATATATTAGTTGATACTTCAATCTGGTCATATATTTATGTAGTGCTCATTATGATGGCTGGAAGTATGTTAGCTATTTGGTTAGGTGATCAAATTACTCAAAAAGGAATTGGTAATGGTGTTTCATTACTAATCTTTACAGGAATTGTTTCAAACTTACCAAATGCATTCTTAACAACTTATGATAACCTCGTCACTTATGATAGTGGAATGTGGTTAGATATTGCTTGGTATGTATTATTTGTTGTGGTTTATCTTTCAATTGTAGTCTTTGTAGTATTTACTGAAGGCGCAATAAGAAAAATCCCAGTCAATTATGCATCTAGTACAAGTGTAACAATGAGAACTAGGGAACAAACACATATGCCTATTAAAATTAATAGTTCAGGTGTTTTACCAGTAATCTTTGCTTCTTCAGTACTAGCAGCACCAAGAACAATAGTAAGTTTCATGAAAGCATCTAGTACAACTAAGATGATAAATACTATATTTAATTATCAAGAACCTGTTGGTTTCTGTTTATATATTTTAATGATTATAGGATTTACTTTCTTTTATTCAAACTTACAAATTGATGCTGAAAAAATTAGTGATGATTTGAAGAAAAATGGTGGATCAATACCTGGTGTAAGAACTGGTATTGAAACTAAGAACTTCATTAAAAGAGTTCTTAATCAAGTAACTGTTGCTGGTTCGCTTACTTTATGTATTATTGCTGCAATTCCAATTATTACTCCAATTATTTGGACACAAACTGAAAATGCAAACCTATCACTTGGTGGTACTGGTTTGATTATCGTTACAGGAGTTGCACTTGAAACAGTAAAACAAATCAAAACATATATTACTAGAAAAGAATATCATGGTTATATTCGTAAATAATAATGATTTCTTTTATGGATTCATAAATATCTAAAGAAATAAATTAATTTTGAAGAAGCAGTTATCAAAGTTAAGAAGTTATGTTTAACGTCTTTATGATATCGATGAAAGCCTGGAGGTTTATTAATGATAATTACTAAAGATGATAGAGAAATTGAATTAATGACTGAAGCAGGTAGAATTGTTGCTTTAGTTCATGAAAAATTGAAAGAAGTTATTGTACCGGGAATAACTACTAACGAAATTGATCAAATTTGTGATAAAATAATTAGGGAACATGGTGCAACACCTTCCTTTCTACATCTTTATGGTTTTCCAAATAGTGTATGTACTTCAATTAATGAAGTTGTAGTACATGGAATACCTAGTAATAGAAAGCTAAAAGATGGAGATATTATTTCAGTTGATGTTGGAGCATGTTACAAAGGATATCATGGTGACAGTGCTTGGACTTATGCAGTAGGAAATGTAAGCAATGAAACAAAAAGACTTATGAATGTTTGTGAAGGTGCTTTATTTGCTGGATTAGAACAAGTAAGACCAGGAGTTAGACTTTCTGATATTTCACATGCAATTGAAGAATATCTTACTAAAAACGGATGTACTACTCCTCGTGATTATACTGGTCATGGGATTGGAACAAACGTTCACGAAGATCCCGCTGTTCCTAATTACGGAGCTCCTGGGAGAGGTCCTAGATTAAAAAAAGGTATGTGTTTGGCTATTGAACCAATGGCACATTTAGGAGCAAAAGAAACAGTTACTCTTGATGATGGGTGGACTGTTATTACAAAGGATCATTCGTTAGCTGCTCATTATGAACATACAATCGTCATTACTGATGACGGTTATAGAATTCTTACAAAACTTTAATAAAAGGAGTTGAAGAACGATGGCAAAAAAAGATGACGTTATTGAAGTAGAAGCTACTGTTTTAGAAACATTACCAAATGCAATGTTTAAAGTGGCTTTAGAAAATGGAGTGGAAATTCTTGCTCACGTTTCTGGTAAAATCCGTATGCACTACATTCGCATTTTACCGGGGGATAGAGTTACCGTTGAAATATCTCCATATGATTTAACACGTGGGCGAATTACATTTAGACATAAATAAAAAATCTTCCAAAAGGAGGTAGACAGGATGAAGGTAAGACCATCTGTAAAACCAATGTGTGATAAATGCAGAGTAATTAAAAGAAAAGGGCGCGTAATGATTATTTGCGAAAACCCAAAACATAAACAAAGACAAGGTTAGTATTTAGGAGGAAACAAAATGGCTCGTATTGCAGGTGTAGATATCCCACGTGATAAACGTGTTGTTATCTCATTAACTTATGTATATGGTATCGGTAAATCTACAGCTAAAGAAATCTTAAAAGCTACTGGTATCAGTGAAGATATAAGAGTTAAAGATTTAACTGAAGAAGAAGTTACAAAAATCAGAAAAGAAGTTGAAAAAATTAAAGTTGAAGGTGACTTACGTAGAGAAGTTCAATTAAACATCAAACGTTTAATGGAAATCGGAAGCTACAGAGGTATGCGTCACCGTAAAGGACTTCCTGTTCGTGGTCAAAAAACTAAAACTAATGCTAGAACTCGTAAGGGTAAAGCTAGACCAATCGCAGGAAAGAAAAAATAATAGGAGGTTGAAAGGAAATGGCTAGAGTAAAACAAACACGTGGTAAAAAACGTGTAAGAAAAAATATTGCAAAAGGTGTTGCACACGTTCATTCTACTTTCAATAATACTATTGTAACAATTACTGATGAACATGGTAATGTATTAACTTGGTCAAGTGCTGGAGCATTAGGTTTCAAAGGATCAAGAAAATCAACACCATTTGCTGCACAAATGGCATCAGAAGCTGCAGCTAAAGCTTCTATGGAACATGGAGTAAAAACTGTAGATGTAAATGTAAAAGGTCCAGGACCAGGACGTGAAGCAGCAGTTAGAGCTTTACAAGCTGCTGGATTAGAAGTTACTTCAATTAATGATGTAACACCAATTCCACATAACGGTTGTCGTCCACCAAAACGTCCTCGTGGATAGTATTATTGTAGTAAATTAGAATACAAAACATTCCTATAGAGGAGGGAACATATGCATAAATTCGAAAAAGCAAACTTTAATATAGATCATTATGACGAAACTGAAAATTATGGTAAGTTCGTCATTGAACCATTAGAAAGAGGATTTGGTATTACTTTAGGTAATGCCTTAAGAAGAGTATTACTTTCTTCTTTACCTGGTTCTGCTGTTTATGCAATCAAAGTTCAAGGAGCAATCCATGAATTTTCCGCAATTGATGGTGTCGTTGAAGATGTCACAGCAATGATTTTAAATATTAAGAAATTAGTTTTTGATGTAGACAGTGAAGACACTGCTACAATGATTATTGATGTAAAAGGTCCTGCTACTGTAACTGGTGCTGATATTCAATGTCCAGCTGAAGTCAAAATGATTTCAAATGACATGGTAATTGCACATGTTGCAGAAGGTGGTCACTTATATATGGAATTATTTGCTAAAAAAGATCGTGGATATGTATCTGCTGATCAAAATAAAGTAAATATTAACACTCTTGGTGTTATTCCAACAGATTCAATCTTTTCACCAATTGAAAAAGTTGCTTACTCTGTAGAACCAACTCGTGTTGGAGAAAGTGCTAAGTATGATCAATTAGTATTAGAAGTTGAAACTAATGGTTCGCTAAAACCATTTGAAGCTATTTCATTAGCAGCAAAAATTTTAGTTGAACATTTAAATATGTTTGTTGAATTAACTGATATGGCTATGAATATGGAAGTTATGTCTGAAACTCAAAATGATACTACAAATAAAGTATTAGATATGACTATCGAAGAATTAGATTTATCTGTTCGTTCATATAACTGTTTAAAGAGAGCTGGTATTCAAACAGTTCAAGATCTTGCTTCTAAATCAGAAGATGACATGATTAAAGTAAGAAACTTAGGTAAAAAATCATTAAAAGAAGTTAAAGAAAAATTAATTGAATTAGGTTTAGGATTTAAACCTATCGATTAATTCAGAATACTCGAAAAGGAGCGTTAATCTCATGGCTAAAAATAGAAAATTAGGACGCACTTCAGATATTAGAAAATCTATGTTACGTAGTTTAGCTACTGAAGTTATTGTATACGGAAAAGTTGAAACAACTGTAACAAGAGCTAAAGAAGTTCGTAGTGTTGTTGATGAATTAATTACTTTAGGTAAACGTGGAGACTTACATGCAAGAAGACAAGCTGCTGCAGATATGCACAAAGTTGTTGATGAAGCAACTGGAAAAACAGCTGTTCAAATCTTATTTGATGACGTTGCACCTAAATTCAAAGATGTTAATGGTGGATATACTACTATCTTAAAAACATATAACCGTAAAGGTGATAATGCACCAATGGCAATCTTATCATTAACTAAATAATGATGTTGGACTGAAGAAATTCAGTCCTTTTTTATTTGACTTGTTTCCTTATAAATTATAGAATGAACTAAACACGTTCATGAGGAGAAGACAATGGAAGAAATAATTAAGGTAGAAAATTTATGTTTTGAATACGAACCTGGATTACAAACAATAAACAATATTTCTTTTCAAATCCATAAAGGTGAATATGTAGCTATTTTAGGACATAATGGTAGTGGTAAAAGTACAATTGCTAAATTACTTATAGGATTATTAGAAAAAAAATCTGGTGAAATTTATATCGATGATTATCAATTAAATTTAGAAAATTTATATAAAATAAGAGAAAAAGTAGGAATTGTTTTTCAAAATCCAGATAATCAATTTATTGGTGCTACTGTTAGAGATGATATAGCTTTTGGACTAGAAAATATTTGTGTACCAAGAGAACAAATGGATGAACTTATTAATAGGTATTCTAAAGTAGTTAGAATGGAGAATTTTTTGGATCATGAACCAACTAAATTGTCCGGTGGTCAAAAACAAAGAGTTGCGATTGCAGGTATTTTAGCGATGAGTCCATCTATCATTATTTTAGATGAAGCAACAAGTATGTTGGATCCACGAGGTAGAAAAGAAATAAATGAATTAGTAAAAGAGTTAAAGAAACAAAATAATATGACAATCATTTCAATAACGCATGATATTGAAGAAGCAAAAAATGCTGACCGAGTTATTCTTTTAAATAAAGGAGAGATTGTAGATTGCGATAAACCTCAAAAAATATTAACAAATGAAAAATTATTAAAAGAATTAAAATTAGATATTCCTTTTTCATTAAAAATTGCTAGAAAATTACAAAAAAAAGGTTATCAAATTAAAGATACATTAGATGTAGAAGAATTGGAGAAACAACTATGTCAATTACATGCAAAAGTTTAGATCATATATATGGATATAATACGCCTTTTGAATATTATGCACTTAAAAATGTGAATTTAAAAATAGAAAAGGGTTCATTTACAGCTATCATTGGACAAACAGGTAGTGGGAAATCGACACTTATCCAACATATAAATGCTTTATTATTACCAACAAGTGGAGAAATAAAAATAGATGATTATATTATTTCACAAAATAATAAGCCTCAAAATTTAAAAAGTCTTAGAAAAAAATCAGGTCTTGTTTTTCAATTTCCAGAATATCAATTGTTTGAAGAAACAATCGAAAGAGATATAATGTTTGGTCCAATGAATTTTGGAATTGACGAAAATAGTGCTAAAGAAATAGCTAAAAAATCTCTTGAAATGGTAGGTTTAGATGAAACTTATTTAGAAAAGTCCCCATTTGATTTATCAGGTGGTCAAAAACGTAGGGTAGCGATTGCTGGAATACTTGCTATGGATCCAGATATTCTTGTTTTAGATGAACCAACAGCTGGATTAGATCCATCAGGGATTAAAGAAATGATGGATTTATTTAAAAAAATTCATGAAATGGGTAAAACAGTAGTTTTAGTAACTCATGATATGAACCATGTTTTAGAATATTGTGACAATGTTGTTGTAATGAATGACGGACAAGTTGAAAAATCTGGGAAAGTAAAAGATATTTTTCTAGATAGTGATTATTTATTAAATTTAGGAATAGATTTACCTTTAATCACAAATCTTATTATTCAGTTAAATCTAAAATGCTATCATCTAGATACATCTATCAATGATATTGATGATTTAGTTGAAGCGATTGGTGGTGAACTTCATGGATAATATGACTTTTGGTAAATATATACCGGGGAATTCAATAATTCATCGTTTAGATCCACGATTAAAAATATGTGCTGTTTTCATATTTTTAATTTCTGTTTTTTTTGATGCGGGATTTATAGGATACGGTATCTTAGCAATTTATGTTTTATTATGTTCGTTAGTTTCTAAAATTAAACTTTCTCATATTTTAAAAGCAATAAAACCGATGGTCTTTATGATGTTGTTTTTGATGATTTTTAATATATTTTTAATGAAAACAGGTGATGTTATAATAAAAATAGGAAGTATTAGTATCTACTCAGGTGCTTTAATACAAACTGCTTATATTTTTATAAGGCTTGTATTGATTATTACTTTAACAACATTAATGACTTCTACAACGAAGCCTTTAGAATTAACACTAGCTATTGAAAGTTTATTAAATCCATTAAAAAGATTTCATTTTCCAGTGCATGAACTTGCTATGATGATTTCAATTGCATTAAGATTTATACCTGATTTATTAGATGAAGCGAAAAGAATTATGAAAGCACAGGCTAGTAGAGGTGCGGATTTTAATGAGGGATCTTTCATGGAAAAAATAAAATCAATTATTTCATTAATTATTCCTTTATTTATTTCTGCTTTTCAAAGGGCAGAAGAACTTGCTAACGCTATGGAAAGTAGAAATTATAATCCAGAAGCAACACGTACAAAATACAAAGTTTTAACATGGACGCATTTAGATACGTTATCAATGTTAATAACATTAGGTGTATGTTGTGGTGTGATTATAATGAGTTTTATGTAATGAATAGAATAAAATGTATTGTAAGTTATGATGGTAGTAAATTTCACGGATTTCAAGTTCAAAATCAATTTAGAACAGTTCAAGGTGAAATTCAAAAAGCTATAAAAAATATTTGTAAAGATGAAAATATTGTTATTCATGCAAGTGGTCGAACAGACGCTAAAGTTCATGGTAGAAGACAAGTCTTTCACTTTGATACTTTAAGGGAAATGCCTGAAAAACAATGGAAAAGGGCTATTAATCACTTTTTACCTAATGATATTTATATTATTGATAGTTTCTTAGTTGATGAAAATTTTCATAGTCGTTATTCTGCTATTAAGAAAGAATATCATTATATGTTAAGTATGAATGATTATTCTCCATTCGAAACAAATTATATTTATCAATATGGAAAAGAATTAGATATAGAAGCAATGAGGAATGCTGCAAAAATTTTTATTGGTGAACACGATTTTGCATCCTTTTGTGCTGTTGATCAATATGGCAATACAATTAGAACACTTTATCAAATTGAAATTGAAAATAATCAAGGTATTGTTACTTTTAAGCTTGTAGGTAATGGATTTAGAAGATATATGGTAAGACATTTAGTTGGTGGCTTGATTCAAGTAGGGGCACACAGAATTACTAAAGAATTTTTAGAAGAGTTACTAGAAAGTAAAGGACAAAAAAAGTGTTTATTTAAAGCTAAACCACAAGGACTATATTTACATGAAGTTTTTTATAAATAAAACAATATTTGCTATATTTCCCAGGAAATAGATTATAGTTCTTATAATCCGATATAATTAGAAACTTTTATAAAGATGATAATTAAAGGAAACTCATTGATTGATTTCCTTTTTTTGTTTTCATCAATAATCAAAAATGGTAAAATAAGAATATAAAGGAGAAAAAATGATGGCAAGAAAATGTATTGAAAAATATTTAGAAACCCATAAAAGCACATATATAGGAAGATACAGGTGTCATAGTGCAGTACAAACAAAAAAATTTGAACATAAATTTCATTATTATATTTTAGATATTCAATTTAAAGCAATCGATGTATTTGTTACTATAGATTATTCTGGAGATGAAATCGTACCAACATTTTCTGTTAATCTTCATGAACAAGAACAAGAATACATTATAAAAGATGCTTTAAATAAGATTCTTTATTTTAATCAATTTAAAACAATTTTACATTGTCATGTTTTTGAGCATTTTATTGAAACACATACAGTTAATACAATACTAGAACCTTTAGATTATCGAAATATTTTAGATTACTTAGAATATCATTCTGGTACAAACCAAGAAACTGTTGATGAATTTTATACATTTTTTAATCCATATTTAGATAGATTATTATATAATAAAAATTATAAAAAATTTATGGATTCAATAGCTCTTTTATTAGATAAAATTTTATATGAATATGAATGGGATGGAGTAAATGCAAAATATTTAGATACTGAATATCAATTTCATTTAGAATATTTTAAAGAGACCATAAAGAAAATGACAAATCATATAGATGGATTTTTTAAATCAACTAAAGATGAATTATTAGAAATCTTTGAGCGCTTATGTCAAATGCCAAGATTTACACTTTCAATTATAAAAGAATTTGGAAACCTTATTTTATTGAATAAAGAAGTTGCTGAAAGATTATTTAATCATTTTGAAAGATTAAATCCAGATCAGTTAGAAAATAATATTGTTATTTCATATCTCAAATCACTTTATCAAAATAATCATGAACAATATATCGATGCATGTGAAGATATTCTACGTTTTGTAATGAATGATGTGTTGACTTTTGCTAATCATGATTTACAAAAAGAAATAGGAAATAGAATTTTAGAAATAGAAGGATATGATTTACTTATCGATTTATTTTCAAAAGATTATAATACATTCTTATTTGTATGTTTTCCAATTTCAACATTTCCACCAGAATATAAAGAAATTATGCGTTTGGAATTAGAAAAAGCAATTCGTTTCTATGCAGCAAGGATGAATCATGATGAATATCGTCTTACTTCATTTGAACAGGTAGCTAATATTAATAGATTATTAATGGAAGAATATAAGGAGGAATATTCAAATGGTAAAGAATAATAAAACAGCAATTAAAGGATTATTAGTTTTAGGAGGTGTTTCTACTGCAGCAGCATCTGTTTACACATTATCCAAAAAATATGCAAAAAAATTATTATACAGACATCATAAACAAGAAGATAGACCAAGTATTTTAGAAACAAAATTCAATAGTCAAAATATTTATATAAAAAATGATCAAGATATTCAATTAAGAGGAATTTTGATTCCTAAAGAAAACCCTCAAATGACAGTTTTAATTTCACATCCATTTGGTTTACAGGCAAAAGATATGCAATTATATGTTCCATATTTTGAAGACCATTTGCCAGAAGCACAAATCTTATTAATAGATGCTTGTGCACATGGACAAAGTGATGGTTATATTAGAGGATTTGGAATCAAGGATGTCAATGATTTAGTATGTTGGAATAAGTACCTATTAGAAACTTATGGGAAAGATCATAAAATATTAATGTATGGTAAAGAACAAGGAGCAAATACAATTTTAAATGCTTCAGGTAGACATGTTTTAAAAAATGTTGAAGCTATTATTTCAGATGGGGCTTATACGTCACCATATGATATTATTGGATATCGTTTAGAAGCAGATTATAAGATTTCAAAATATCCAGCAATTTCAATTATTGCACACCATATTAAAAAAGCTGTGCATATTGATTTAAAAGAAAATACAACAAAATATGTTAGACACAATGATATACCTACATTGTATTTTCATGCAAAAGATGACGATTTTGTACCATTAAAGATGGTTTATCCGCTATATAATAAAAATAGAGGAGAAAAAGTATTGTTTGTCTTAAAAGATGAAAAATACTTATATGAACTTGTTGAAAACGATGACTTTAAACAAACATTAAGTCAGTTTATCAAAAAATATATGAAATAAGGAGAAAAAGAATGTATTTTAAAGAAACAAAAGGATTTCCTAAAGATTTTCTTTGGGGAAGTGCATCTGCTGCTTATCAAGTAGAAGGTGGCTGGGATGCAGATGGTAAAGGTGTTTCCAACTGGGACAAATTTGTAAGAATTCCAGGAAAGACTTTTAAAGCAACAACAGGTGATAAGGCCGTTGATCATTATCATCGTTACAAAGAAGATGTCAAGTTGATGGCAGAAATGGGATTGAAAACATATCGTTTTTCAATTGCTTGGACACGTATTTATCCAAATGGAAATGGTGAAGTCAATGAAAAAGGTTTAGAATTTTATGATAATCTTATCAATGAATTATTAAAATATGGAATTGAACCTATGGTTACAGTTTATCACTGGGATATGCCACAAGCTTTAGAAGACCAATATCATGGTTGGGAAAGCAGAAAAATTGTTGATGATTATGTAAATTATGCCACAACATTATTTAAAAGATATGGAGATCGTGTAAAATATTGGATTACAATGAATGAACAAAATATCTTTACAGGACATGGATGGTTAGAAGGAATGCATCCACCAGGAAAAGTAGATGATATGAAAACATTCTATCAAGTCAATCATCATGCCAATATTGCACATGCTAAAAGTGTTATAGCTTTAAAAGAACTTCATCCAGAAGCAAAAGTAGGGGCTTCATTTGCTTATAGTCCAAGTTATGCTTATGATCGTAAACCTGAAAATGCAATGGCTAAAGCGGACTATGATGATTTACAAAATTATTATTGGATGGATGCTTATGCTTATGGACGTTATCCACGTGCTGCTATTCAATATTTAAAATCATTAGGATGTGCTCCTATCTTCGAAGAAGGTGATGAAGCATTAATGAAAAAAGCAGCTTCACTTATTGATTTCATGGGTGTGAACTATTATCAAACATGTGTTGTTGAATATAATGATATTAATGGTGTTGGTAGTGATCATACAATGAATAACACTGGTAAAAAAGGTACCGCTAAAGTTCAAGGTGTACCTGGTCTTTATAAAAAACCACAAAATGAGTTTTTACCAACAACAGATTGGGATTGGACAATTGATCCAATGGGAATTAGAATGTGTTGTCGTGAAATTACTTCGCGTTATGATTTACCAATCGTTATTTCCGAAAATGGTTTAGGTGCATTTGATAAATTAGAAGATGGACAAATTCATGATCCATATCGTATTGATTATTTAAAACGTCATATCGAAGAACTTAAAAAAGCATGTGATGATGGTTGTCGTGTTCTTGCTTATTGTACATGGTCTTATACTGATTTATTAAGCTGGCTAAACGGATATCAAAAACGTTATGGTTTTGTTTATGTTGATCGTGAAGAAGATGAAAATTCAGGTACTTTAAATAGATACAAAAAAGATTCATATTATTGGTATAAAAAAGTAATTGAAACAAATGGAGAAGAATTATAGGAAACAGTGTTTCCTATTTTCTTTAGGAGGTTAAGGTGTATAACTTTGCAAGTGATTATTTAGAAGGAGCTCATCCACAAGTGATGGAAGCTTTAAATAAGACAAATTTTATTCAAACAGTAGGATATGTGGAAGATCAATATTGTCAAAAAGCTAAAGATAAAATAAAAGCTATATTAGAAAATGAAAATGTAGATATTCATTTTTTAGTAGGTGGTACACAGACAAATATGATTATGATTTCTTCAGCATTAAAAGATTATCAAGCTGTTATTGCTGTTGATAGTGGACATATCAATGTTCATGAAACAGGAGCTGTTGAATTTACCGGGCATAAGATTTTAACAAAGCCACATCAAGATGGAAAGATGATTCCTGAAATGATTGATGAAATCATGCGTGAACATCCTGATGAACATATGGTGCAACCTAAAATGGTATATATTTCACAAACAACAGAATATGGTACGTACTATACTTTAGAAGAATTAAAAGGCATTTATGAATGCTGTCAACAAAATAATTTATATTTATTTATAGATGGAGCAAGACTTGGAAGTGCACTTGTCTTGAAAGATGCACCAACTTTACAAGAGATGGCGCTTTATAGTGATGTTTTCTATATTGGTGGTACAAAAATGGGAGCCTTATTTGGTGAATGTTTAGTTATTATTAATGATGAATTAAAAACCGATTTTAGATATCATATTAAACAAAAAGGTGCCATGCTTGCTAAAGGAAGATTATTAGGAGTTCAATTTAATGCTTTATTTGAAAATGACTTATATCTAGAAATAGGAAAACATGAAAATGAATGTGCTGATATATTAAGAAAAGGATTCAAAGATAAAGGCTATAAGATGTATATTGAAAGTCCTTCTAATCAAATATTTCCAATCGTTGATCAACAAACGTTGGAAAAAATAAATAAAAACTATATAACAACGTATATGTTTAAAATAGATGACCAACATACATGTATACGTCTAGTTACATCATGGGCAACGTCCAAAGAAATATGTGAACAATTTATAGAAGAATTATAATTGATACATACTATTTTATTGTAAATAAATAGATAACGTAGTAGAATATGACTAGGATTTATTATCCTAAATTTCGAGAAATGGAGATAATAAAAATGAATAAAACTGAATTAGTAGAAGCTATTGCTTCAAGCACTGAATTAACAAAAACTGATGTAGATAAAGTAGTAACTGCTTTAGTTGAAGTTGTTACTGATGCTTTAGCTAAAGGAGATAAAGTTTCTTTAAAAGGTTTTGGTAATTTTGAAGTTCGTACTCGTAGTGAAAGAACAGGTAGAAACCCAAGAACTGGTGAAACAATGACAATTGCTGCAAGTAAAGCACCTGCATTTAAAGCAAGTTCTGCATTAAAAAAAGCTGTTAATAAATAATAATAGAAAACCGATGAGTTTGTTACTCATCGGTTTTTGCATCTTCAATTGTAATATTTAATTTATAATGATCTTTAATTTCTGGAATAGCTTGTAGATATGTGGTTAAGGTTTGTTCAGCTTTTGTTTTAGACTTTTCTAAAATACCATTAGAAATAGCTTCTTTTTCATTTTTTTTCTTTTCTTTAGTTGCAAAAGATTTATAATCGTTAATACTTATCTGATTAAAAATATTTGATGATTCATCATATACTTCAATAGATTTTTCATCAATTTCATGACTTAAAATTTTTGCTGCAGGTAAAGTAATATTTAATTGATCATTATCAATACTTATTTTAGCCTGTTTTAAATCAATCCCTGCTTTAATAGATCCATTATATGTAATAATAAAAGTTTTTTGTGTTAAAGGAATTTTCCAACCATTAAAAGATAATTTATTAGAAAATTTTCCTACCTTACTATAATCATATGAATAAAGTGCAAGCTCATTAATTTCAGTTAATTGATTTTTAATGGTTGTTGAAGTAATTTTATCATTGTTACTACCACTTGCATAATGAACACCTGCAAAAAAGATTGCAATAACTAAAACGATAATTGCTATAACACCACCAATAGCCTTTTTTGACTTTCCAAGAGTATCTAATATTTTCATGTCATCACCCACGAAGATTATATCATAATTTGTCGAAGTAAGATATTATAGGTATAAAAAAAGAATGATTTTAGAAATTATATCTAAAACCATTCTTTTTCTTATTTAATGATTTTACCGTAAACTTCTCTACCACAAGCTGCTGCATTACTTTCATCAGTATCAATATGCATAGCTGTTGCATATGAAGCGCTTACACGACAAACAACATCACCAAAGATCAAAGAACGTCCATCTGTATTAATTTCAACTTTAACGATTTCTTTATCTTTTACTCCAAATTTTTCAGCATCTTCAGGTGTTAAGTGAATATGTCTTTTTGCAGCAATCACGCCACAAGGAATTTCAACTTCTCCTGCAGGACCAACTAATTTACATCCAGCAGTTCCTTCGATATCTCCTGATTCTCTAATTAATGCTTGAACACCAATGCTTCTAGCGTCAGTTAAAGAAATTTCTACTTGAGTTTCTTTTCTTGTAGGTCCTAAAACAGACATATTTAATTCTCCTTTAGGTCCAATTACTTTTACTCTTTCAACACAAGCGAATTGACCAGGTTGAGATAAATCTTTTTTATTTGTTAATTGATGACCTTCACCAAATAAAGTTGCTAAATCTTTATCACTTAAGTGAATATGTCTAGCAGAAGTTTCGACAATAAACATACCTTCCATATTTTTCTCCTCTTTCCATATATTAATACTACATTTATTCTACTCTTTTTATCATTTAATGCCAATAAATAAAAAAAAAATAAAAAAATTTTTTCTCACTTTTGTAATAAATTTATTAATTTGCTAAAAAAAGATTATCAAATCATTGATAAAACATTAAAAAATGTATACAATCTAGCTATTTTTTAGGAAAATCATAAAAAAAACGCTAATCTTTACACATATTACTAAATGTGCTATTCTAACTGTACAAAAAAAGGAGGAACCTTTATGAACAAAGAAAATGTAGGTTTATATGATCAGTCATTTGAACATGATAACTGCGGAATAGGGGCCGTTGTTAATATCAAAGGATTAAAAACTTATAAAACAGTAGATGATGCTTTAAAAATCGTTGAACAATTAGAACATCGTGCTGGAAAGGATGCAGCAGGGGAAACTGGAGATGGTGTAGGAATCTTAACACAAATACCAGATGAATATTTTCAAAAGATTATTAAAGATTTTACATTACCTCAAAAAGGACATTATGGAGTTGGAATGTTCTTTATGCCTCAAGATGAAAAAGTACGTTTACGTGTCAAAAAAATGTTTGAAACAGTTGTTAAAAAAGAAGGATTAGAATTTTTAGGTTGGCGTGCTGTACCAACTGTACCTAGTGTTTTAGGGAAAAAAGCATTAGATGCCATGCCATATATTGTCCAAGCATTTATTAAAAAACCTCATGGCGTAAATTGTGGTTTAGATTTTGATAGAAAATTATATCAAGTGAGAAGAATTTTTGAACAAAGTCAATTTGAAGATACTTATGTATGTTCACTTTCAAGTCGTACAATTGTTTATAAAGGAATGTTCTTAGTACAACAACTTCGATTATTCTTTAAAGATTTACAAGATAAAAGTTATAAAAGTGCCATTGCTTTAGTTCATTCACGTTTTTCAACAAATACAATGCCATCATGGAAAAGAGCCCATCCTAATAGATTTATTGTTCACAATGGTGAAATCAATACAATTAAAGGGAATGCGAATAACATGCTCTGTCGAGAAGAAAACATGCAAACAGATGTTGTGGATACTTCAAAAGTATATCCTGTTGTTGATGTCAATGGTTCCGATTCAGCTATGTTAGATAATACATTGGAATTTTTAGTAATGTCAGGTATGGAACTTCCAAGAGCTGTCATGATGTGTATTCCAGAACCTTATGAAAATGATAAAAGCATGTCACAAGCAAAAAAAGATTTCTATGAATATAATGCTACACTTATGGAACCTTGGGATGGACCAGCTTCTATCTTATTTAGTGATGGAGACATCATGGGGGCTATCTTAGATAGAAATGGTTTAAGACCATCACGTTATTACATTACAAAAGATCATTATTTAGTATTATCTTCAGAAGTAGGATCATTAGATATTCCAGCTAAAGATATTGTTTTAAAAGAAAGACTAAGACCTGGAAAAATGTTATTAGTTGATACTGTTAAAGGTGAACTTATTGAAGATGATGTTTTAAAGGAAACGTATGCAACAAAACAACCTTATGGAGAATGGTTGGAAAGCAATTTAATTAATTTAAAAGATATGAGAATTCCTAGTATTAGAGTAGAAAGATACGAAGGAGAAGAATTAACTAAATTACAAAAGATTCATGGTTATAGTTACGAAGATACAAACTATATTAAAAACTTAGCTTTAACTGGTAATGAAAATATTGTAGCAATGGGAAATGATACACCAATTGCAGCTTTATCAACAAAACATCCACCATTATTTAATTACTTTAAACAATTGTTTGCACAAGTAACCAATCCACCAATCGATGCGATTCGTGAAGAAATCATTACTTCAACAAGTATTTGTATTGGTCGAGATGGAAATATGTTGGAAGATAAACCAGAAAACTGTCATTTATTAAAAATCAATCACCCTATTTTAAGTAATACAGATATTTTAAAAATCAAAAACTTGAAAAAAGAAGGCTTTAAAGTAGGTGAAGTTAATATTACATATATTAAAAATACTTCATTAGAAAAAGCAATTGATCGTGTTTTTGTAGAAGTAGATAAACGTTATCATGAAGGATGTAATATTGTTATTTTATCAGATAGGGCAGTAGATGATAACCATTTACCAATTCCTTCATTATTAGCTGTTGGAGCTGTTAACTCTTATTTAGTAAGAACAAAAAAACGTAACAGTTTAGCTTTAATTCTTGAATCAGCTGAACCAAGAGAAGTACATCATTATGCGACATTACTTGGATATGGTGTTTCAGCTATCAATGGTTATTTAGCACAAGATACAATCTTTGATTTAATTGATCAAGGTTTATTAGATAAAGATTATTATGCAGCCGTTGATGATTATAATAGTGGTATTTTACATGGTATTGTTAAAATTGCTTCTAAAATGGGAATTAGTACAATTCAATCTTATCGTGGATCACAAAACTTTGAAGCAATCGGTTTATCAAGTGATTTAGTGAATAAATATTTTTCTAAAACAGTAAGTCGTATTGAAGGAAAAACAATTAAAGATATTGAAAAAGATGTCGAATATAGACATGATCAAGTATATGATCCACTTGGATTAGATGTAGACATTTCATTAAACAGCGCCGGTGATCATAAAGAAAGATCAGGAAAAGAAGAACATTTATATAATCCAGCAACGATTCATAAATTACAACAAGCAACACGTTTAGGTGATTATCAATTATTTAAAGAATATTCAAAAATGATTGATGAAGAAGGAGCACATTTAAACTTAAGAGGTTTAATGCAATTTAAAAAGACAAAATCAATTCCAATTGAAGAAGTTGAACCTTTGGAATCAATTGTTAGAAGATTTAAAACAGGTGCGATGTCTTATGGATCAATTTCAAAAGAAGCACATGAAACAATGGCGATTGCAATGAATAGATTACATGGTAAGTCTAACAGTGGTGAAGGTGGAGAAGATCCAGAAAGATTTGAAACACTTCCTAATGGTGATAGTAAATGTTCAGCTATTAAACAAGTTGCCTCAGGACGTTTTGGAGTAACAAGTGAATACTTATGTAGTGCCAATGAAATTCAAATTAAAATGGCACAAGGAGCAAAACCAGGAGAAGGTGGACACTTACCAGGTGGTAAAGTTTATCCATGGGTTGCTAAAACAAGACACTCTACACCAGGGGTTAGCTTAATTTCACCACCACCACATCATGATATTTATTCAATTGAAGACCTAGCACAATTGATTTATGACTTAAAGAACGCTAATAAAGAAGCACGTATTTCAGTTAAACTTGTATCAGAAGCTGGTGTTGGAACAGTTGCTGCCGGTGTTGCTAAAGCAGGTGCAGGTGTTATCCTTATTTCAGGATATGATGGAGGAACAGGGGCTGCTCCTAAAAATTCAGTTTATAATGCAGGTCTTCCATGGGAATTAGGTTTAGCAGAAGCTCATCAAACATTGATCATGAATGATTTAAGAAGCCGTGTTGTTATTGAAACAGATGGTAAACTCATGACAGGTAGAGATCTCGCAATTGCTACTTTACTTGGAGCAGAAGAATTTGGTTTTGCGACAGCACCACTTGTAACAATGGGCTGCGTTATGATGAGAGTATGTAACTTAGATACATGTCCAGTAGGGGTTGCTACACAAAATCCTATTTTAAGAAAACGTTTTAAAGGTAAACCTGAATATGTTGAAAACTTTATGCGTTTCATTGCTCAAGAATTAAGAGAATATATGGCTCAGCTTGGATTCAAAACAGTTGATGAAATGGTTGGTCGTAGTGATTTATTAGAACCTAAGGATGATGTTAAAAATATTGATTTATCAAAAATCTTAAATAATCCATTTACTTCTAGTAAACATAGTCATCATGAAAAGAATAATGAATATGATTTCAAATTAAATGAAGTCAAAGATACAACAGTTCTTTATAAACAATTTAAAGAAGCTTTAGATAAACATCAAGGTAAAGAAATTGATGTCCATGTTACAAATATCGATCGTTCATTTGGAACACTCTTTGGATCAGAAATTACGAAGAAATATGGAACATCATTAGAAGAAGATACTTTCAAAGTTAACTGCTATGGAGCAGGTGGTCAATCATTTGGTGCTTTCATTCCTCAAGGTTTAACATTACATCTTTATGGAGATAGTAATGACTACTTTGGAAAAGGCTTATCAGGTGGTAAATTAATTGTGGTACCACCAAAAGATTCAACAATTAAACCAGAAGATAATATTATCATTGGTAACGTTGCTTTATATGGAGCAACATCTGGTGAAGTTTATATCAATGGAGTTGCTGGTGAAAGATTTGCCGTACGTAACTCAGGAGCACATGCCGTTGTTGAAGGTATTGGAGATCATGGTCTTGAATATATGACAGGTGGTATGGTTATTGTTTTAGGAAAAACAGGGCGTAACTTTGCTGCTGGTATGTCTGGAGGTATTGCTTATGTCTATGATCCAGATAATACATTCTATGAACATGTCAATAAAGAACTCGTAGAATATAAAAATGTGAAATCACGTTATGATGAAGATCAATTAAAAGAAATGATTCAAAAACATTATCAATATACAAATTCAAATGTTGCGAAAAAGATTTTAGATGACTTTGGAAATGAAGTTGCACACTTCAAAAAAGTTGTTCCTCATGATTATAAACGTATGATGTCACTTATTAGTTCATTTGAACAACAAGGACTTACAAATGAACAAGCAAAAGTAGAAGCATTCAATGCTTTTAAGAAAGGAATGTAGATTATGGGAAAGCCAACAGGATTTTTAGAAATAGAAAGACAAGTATCAACAGAAGTTGAACCATTAAAACGTATTAAGAACTTTAATGAATTTCATAAACCATTATCTCGTGATGAACAATCATGCCAAGGAGCTCGCTGCATGGATTGTGGAGTTCCTTTCTGTCAAAATGGAAAAATGATTCAAGGAATGGTATCAGGTTGTCCACTAAACAACTTGATACCTGAATGGAATGATTTAATTTTCCATAAAAATTATAAAGCCGCTTTAAAAAGACTTTTAAAAACAAATAATTTTCCAGAATTCACATCAAGAGTATGTCCTGCTTTATGTGAAGCAGCATGTACTTGTGGATTAAATGGAAATCCCGTTACCGTAAGAGAAAATGAAAATGCAATTATTGAAACAGCTTATGCTTCCAATTGGATGCAACCCCATCCACCTAAACATCGTATTGATAAAAAAATAGCAATTATTGGGTCAGGCCCTTCAGGACTTGCAGCAGCCGATCAATTAAATAAAAGAGGTTATCAAGTAACAGTCTTTGAAAGAGAAGATCGTTTAGGAGGGCTATTAATGTATGGTATTCCTAACATGAAACTTGAAAAACATATTATTGATCGTCGTATTGAATTAATGGAAGAAGAAGGTGTTGTTTTTAAAACAAATGCCGGTATTGAAAATAAAAAACAAGTTCAACAATTATATAAAGAATTTGATCGTGTTATTCTTGCTTGTGGTAGTAAAAAGGCTAGAGATATTAAAGCACCAGGGAGAGATGCCAAAGGTATTTACTTTGCGGTTGATTATTTAACTGGAATTACTAAATCATTACTTAATAGTCAATTAGAAGATCAAATTTTTGTTGAAACAAAAGGTAAAAATGTACTTGTTATTGGTGGTGGAGATACTGGTAATGATTGTGTTGGTTCAGCTATTCGTTTAGGATGTAAATCAGTTATTCAATTAGAAATGATGCCAGAACCACCTCATGAACGTTTGGATTCAAATCCATGGCCTGAATGGCCACGTGTGAAAAAGACAGATTATGGACAAAATGAATCTATTGCTGTCTTTGGACATGATCCTCGTCTTTATCAAACAACTGTTAAAGAGTTTATTAAAGATGATAAAGGAAATGTAAAACAAGTCGTTATTGTCTCACTTGAATCAAAACAAGTAGAAGGTCGCATGCAAATGGTTCCTGTTAAAGGAAGCGAAAAAACATTAGATGCAGATATTGTTTTAATTGCTGCAGGATTTGTAGGCTGCGAAGATTATGTTGCTAAAGCTTTTGATGTAAAACTTACACCAAGAGGAAATGTGGCAGATGAAAATTACCAAACAAATCAAAAACAATTGTATGTTGCTGGTGATATGCGTAGAGGTCAATCTTTAGTTGTTTGGGCAATTAGAGAAGGACGTGAAGTGGCACGTGCAGTTGATGAAGATTTAATGGGGTATTCTAATTTATAGGATATCAAAATATACTCACAATCATTGATAGAAAACCTTGGGATATTCTCGAGGTTTTCTTTTTTTTAGTGATTTGAAAGAGACTATGATGAAAGCAATATGGAGAAAAAAGAATGAATTAGAATTAGTAATTAACGAGGTCAAAAAGGCGGTCGTTGGAAAAGATGAACATATTAAAAAAATATTGGCTTGTATTTTAGCAAGGGGTCATGTTTTATTAGAAGATATACCTGGTGTTGGGAAAACAAATTTAACGTTAGCACTTTCTAAAGCTTTATCTTTAGATTTTCATCGTATGCAATTTACAAGTGATGTCTTACCAGGAGATGTTACAGGTTTTATTATTTATAATCAAAAAACCAATGATTTTGAATATAAAGAAGGATCTATCATGTGTAATTTATTTTTAGCAGATGAAATAAATAGAACATCTCCTAAAACACAATCTGCTTTATTAGAAGTAATGGAAGAAGGAAGAACAACAGTTGATGGTATCACTTATCAATTACCACAACCATTTACAGTCCTAGCTACACAAAATCCTTATGGATCAGCAGGAACACAATTATTACCAGATTCACAATTAGATCGTTTTATGGTGAGACTTACAATGGGGTATCCCTCATTAGAAGATGAAATTGAAATTTTAAAAAGAAAAAGTCAAGAAAATCCTTTAGATATCATTCGATCTGTATGTAAACCGCAAGATATAATAGAATTACAAAAACAAGTAGATCAAGTTTATGTGGATGATAAGATTTATGATTATATTGTAAGAATTATTCATAAAACACGTGATCATGAATTGATTCAACAAGGGGCTTCTCCACGTACATCTATTTCTTTATTAAAAATGGTGAAAGCAATAGCTTATATGGATCATAGAAATTATGTTATTCCTGATGATATTAAAAAAGTTATTTATGATGTATTGTCACATAGTTTGATTTTAACCTATGATGCAAAAGTTAAAGGTGTGGTTATTCAAGACGTTATTAAAAGTATTTTAAAAGAAGTAAAGGAACCAAAAATAAAAATATGAGAAATGGTAGAATCAAATACTTTAGTATATTAGGCGTTGTGTTATTTTTATATTTAACGACATCTGTTTATTCTTTGCTTATTTGTACATATATTTTACTTATTTTACCAATTCTATCTTTAGTTATTTCTTTACCAGGAATGAGACATGTAGATGTTGAAAAAACACATGAACATTTTATCGCTAAAAGAAATCATTTAGCTTATTTACATTTCAAAAGAGTTCCTTATAAATATTATCCAAGTGCTTTAATTAAGATAGACTATGAATACATCCAAACAATTTGTAATCAAAAAAATAGTTATAAAGTTTATATGGAAGATGAACAAACAGATATTATTTTACTTCGAAATCATGTAGGACATTGTGATTTAACGATTACACGTTTTCGCTGTTACGATTTATTAGGATTGTTTTATCATACAACACGTTGTCAAAAGAAATGTAGCATGTATATTGAACCTAATTTGATAGATATAGAACAAGAAGTAAAAAAATTAGAAGTTTTTGTAGATGATAGTGAATTATATTCACCTTATCGTTATGGAAATGATTATTCTGAATTGTATGAAATTAGGCAATATCGTCAAGGTGATTCTTTAAAATATATTAATTGGAAATCTACGCTTCAAAGACAAGATATTTATGTGAATATAGGAAGTCAACCTATTGTAAAAAATGTCTTAGTTACTATTTTAATAACAGATGATTTTAATGAAAATGATATAGCTTATGATTATTTTCATTCATTATGTCATAAGATGTTAAATCAAGAAATTGATTTTGATATTATTTTTCAAAATATCACAATGGATCATTATGTTATTTATCATATTAATTGTTATGACAATTATAAAGATGTTCTTTATAAAATGTTATCATATAAAATACCAAGTCATCAAAGATATTCTTTAAGTGCTTTAAATTATCAATATGGTTGTCTTTATACAGCAACTTCTAAAGGAATAGAAGAGGAACGATTGGGAGGTTATTATGGATAAGTTAAAGAAAATAAAACCTATTTATATAGAAATATTCTCTCTTTTGTTATGTAATTTATGTGCAATCAATATTATCATTGATACTTTATCTTATACTTTAAATCAACGTTTAATTTATACAATAGCCACCTTGGTACTTAGTTTAGTTTTATTTTATATTAGAAAAAATAAAATAAAATATATTGGAACATTTATTAATTTATGTGCACTAGGATGTTTATGTTATGCCATATATCAATATGGTGTTGCTTTAGAAGCAATGAGTAAAAACTTTAATATCATAGATTTTCTTACTGGTCTAGATAGTCAACTCGTTTATCTAACATTATTACTTACAATTTATTATATTGCTGCTAGTTTTGTAGCGATGATCATTAAAAAGAACGCCCTTTATGGATTAATAAATATATTAATTCTTTTAGGATTACAATATGCTTATACAGATTATAGAAGTACATTATTTTTTATGATCTTAATCATTATTATCCTCACATACTATTTACTTACAGGGATTCACTATATTTCATATACTCGTTATCATTTAATACAATTTATTTGTATATTTGTTATTGTTATTTTAATGCTTGTTCCAGTTGTTTTACTTCCTTATAGCAGTTATGTAGAAAGACCTATTAAAGAACTTTTTATGAGTCAAGAAGCTAAAGAGTTTCAAGAAGATTATGAAATTCAAAATGGTTATAATATAGAAAAGTCCCAAGAAATTGGTGGTAGTGAAAGAGGAGAAAATCTAGCTGGTGATGAAGGAAAAGAAAGTGATGGTAATAACAATCAAGAAAATAAATCCGGAAAGGGTAAGAAAAAGGGAAATAAAGGAACAACGTCAACGATTAAAAATATTTCTTTAGGTATGTCTGGAGGTGGCGGTGGTGCTGATTCTGATTTAAATTCGGCTGGAGATACAGAATTAGATAATAAAACAGTAGCTTTAAAGGTTACTTCGAGCTATGGTCCTGTTTCTACTTATTTAAGAGATAGTTCAGCTGCTTATTATGATCATGGGAAATGGTCAATGTTAACGACGAAGAAATGTCAAAAGATATATAATCAGCCAGCTTCCATCAATCTTGTCCAATCTCTAGCGTCACAATACGCTCAAACAGATGTTGTTCTTACCATTGATGAAATATCTTTATCAAGTCCTTATAAATATTATCCTTATTATAGTTATGATGGAGAAACGTTTAAATTAGATAGCTATTCAAAAGGTCAAAGTTCATCAAGACATACGAATGTAAAAATAGGTGTTTCATCTAGTGACTTATTAAATGCTTCAGGGGATTATACAACACCTCAATACGATCAATTTGTAGAAGAAAATTATCTAGGTGTTTCACAAGATATAAAAAATCAATTATTAAATTTATTAAATCAAGCGGGTTATCATGAAGAAATGACAATCTATGAAAAAGTAACACTTGTTAAAAATCTACTTGCTAGTCAATGTGTTTATACATTACATCCAGGTAGTTGTCCAAGTGATCAAGACCCTGTTTTATATTTCTTGTTAGAAAATAAAAAAGGCTATTGTATGCATTTTGCTTCAAGTGCAGCCTTATTATTACGTACTATAAATATTCCAGCTCGTTATACGACGGGATTTGTTTTAGATGAAAGTGATTTTAAAGGGGGCAATGTTGCTGCTGTTACTCAAGCAAAAGCACATGCTTGGGTCGAAGTTTATGTAAAAGGTGTTGGTTGGGTAATGATTGAAGCGACTCCGGGATCTGGTGGTGCTTCTGGAAGTGATCCGATGGATGAACCGGCAGCTGGAAAAGCGGAAGAAACGAATCAACAAAATATTGAAGAACAAAAATCAAATTCAAATGATCAACAAGGTTCAAATAGTAGTGGAAGTCAAAGTAGTCAACAAAACTCACAAAGTAGTGAACCAAATTCTGAAAATAAAGAACAAAAATCACAATGTAATACACAAAGTAATAGTGAAAATAAGCAAACAGAAAAGAAAAAAAAGAAAAAGACTAAAAAGGATATAAAGAAAAAAGAAGTACAAAACCAAAGTGAAGATCATAAAGTTATATTTATTGTGATAATCTTTGTGTTATTCTTTGTTATTGCAACTATTATCCTTGTTTTAAGAAGAAAATATCTTTTAAAACAAAGAGAAAAACTTTTATCTCAAGAAAATATAAATAAAAAATATATTGCTTATTATGATTATTTAAATGAATTAAAACAGTATAATTCAGAAATAGAAAATAATTATCGATATATCGCTTTAAAAGCAGCTTATTCAAATACTGTGATTTTACAAGAGGAATTAGATGAAATTAGAAATTATGTTGAAGAGTGTTTAACATTGATTCAAGAAAATAATTCATCATTAAAGCTTCTTAGTTATCAATATATTTATGTTTTATTTTAAAAGTTAGAGAATACTCTCTAGCTTTTTTTTGTAAATATTATTTACAATGATTACTTTTATAAGCTGATTTTTGTAAATGTTGGTTTAAATGATAAGAGAATATTTTATAGATTTATAACCTTATGGTATAATGATGAAAAAAGAAGACGGAGGTAGTATATGGCTTTACAAAAAGACTTTTTATGGGGTGGAGCGTTAGCTGCTCATCAATTTGAAGGGGGAGTATTAAATACTTCTAAAGGATATTCTGTAGCGGATGTCATGACTGCAGGAGCACATGGTGTACCTAGAGAAATCACTGATGGTGTTGTAGAAG
>ENA-OOZN01000720-OOZN01000720.1-human-gut-metagenome-genome-assembly--contig:-NODE-720-length-28774-cov-2.333577_pt1 | contig 28774 bp, 20 predicted proteins | sample MGYA00241187_ERZ501397 | MGnify/ENA primary metagenome ERZ501397 (study PRJEB25962, sample SAMEA2042921) | human gut metagenome | biome: human gut; feature: human-associated habitat; material: faeces... | reverse complement strand
GGAAAAAAGGACATTCCGGAACTGTAGATTTTACAGGTCAGGGGATGTCCTTTTTGCAGATATGGAAGTGTTCAAGGGATAAGGTAATGATACTTAGGTATTAAGACTGATATAAATGATGGAGATTGCAGGAGAATATTGATGTAAAAAATAAAACTACATCATAGATTCAGTATTACAGGTATGTGGTGTAGTGTCAATATTTACAGAAGATGAATGCTATGATAAAATGAGAATGAGAAAACGGAGGATTGATTTTATGCATATCAGTAATAAGTGTTCGATTGCAGTTCATTGCCTGGTATTTATAAATGAATACGGTAAAGAAAAGAAAGTGACAAGTGAACTTCTATCCCTATCAATATGACATGCTAAAAGAAAACCTTATATCAAGCATGAAAAACATCACAATGGAAAAAATTGTGTCAGATTATCATTCACTGCCTGACAGAGATAGATAATTATCTAAACAATTCGATAAATTCAGGCTTGTGTGTATGGTAAATCCAAGCTGAAGTTTACAAGAGAAAAAGTACAGTGTGTAGATTATGGATTTGATTTTTATGCACCGCAGACTATGGAGACAGAGGATGGAAGAAGGATTTTGATTGCGTGGATGCAGTCATGGGATAATCCAATGTATCCTGATACTCAGCGATATTCTGGTATGATGACTATTCCGAGAGAGTTATCAATTTTAGATGTAATTAAATATGATATTGAGGTAGAGTGATGGAAAAATATGATGTTGTAGCAATGGGCGAATTACTCATTGACTTTACACAAAATGGATATAGTGAACAAGGGAATCCGATTTTTGAAGCTAATCCGGGAGGAGCACCCTGCAATGTGCTTGCCATGCTGCAAAGGCTGGGAAGAAAAACAGCCTTTATTGGTAAAGTTGGTCAGGATGGTTTTGGATTACAGTTGGAAAAAGCCTTAAAGGAAACCGGAATTTCAACAGAAGGTTTGTGTTTTGATAAAGAAGTACATACAACTTTGGCAGTTGTACAAAAGAAAGAAGATGGAGATAGGGATTTTTCCTTCTACAGGAAGCCGGGAGCGGATATGATGCTTCGCACGGAAGAAGTGAAAGAAGACCTGATACGAAGGGCAAAGATTTTTCATTACGGCTCACTTTCTCTTACTGATGAACCGGTGAGAACGGCAACTGTGAACGCCATTGCGGCAGCTGAGAAAGCGGGTGTCTGGCTTTCTTTTGACCCGAACTTAAGAAAGCCTTTGTGGGAGTGCGAGGAACTGGCAAAGGAACAGATCCGATATGGACTGGGTCATTGTCATATACTGAAAATATCCGATGATGAGCTGGTATGGCTTACCGGCGAACAGGATTATGAGAAGGCCATACAGCAGCTTCGGGTAGAATTCAGTATTCCTCTGATTCTTTTATCGCTGGGAAAAGATGGCAGCCGTGCTTATTGCGGGGAGGAGAGGGCAGAGATTCCGGCATTCCTAAATGAAAAAACGATTGAAACGACCGGCGCAGGAGACACATTTATGGGCTGTATGCTGAATCAGATTTTAAAAAAGGGATATCAAAATCTGAGCAGACAGGACATGGAAGAAATGCTTACCTTAGCCAATGCTGCCGCCTCTATCATCACCACCAGAAGAGGTGCACTTAGGGTCATGCCAAAGGAAGAGGAGATTTTAGAGCTAATCAGATTCTAAGAAAATGGATACTGCTATGACGAGCAGGAAAAGTGCTTTCAGGAAAAATCTATGATCCGGGATTGAAATTAAGAGACTTGAACTGTTAAGGAAACAATTGGAGTTGGAGTAAAAGAAAAAGCAGCTTGATTGAAGGATAAGCGTTCAAATATTCTTCAAGGAATGGTTGGAGAAAATCAATAACTCGGGTACAAGAATATTTTGTCCATCAGGGATATCAGGCATGTTTTGACACCTGAATCATGATAGGAAATTTCGTTGAAATTTCCTATCATATAAAAATTATCAGTGAATGTCCGTAAGAAAATTATGGTCTCTGGCCAAGTCCGCCTTCAAGAGTGAGAGTCTCACCGGTCATAAACTTGAAATCAGGGGAAGCTAACTGAACGCATACACGTCCGATTTCTGTCTCAACATTACCATAATGTCCCATTGGAGGCATTTTTACATTAGCTTTGAAGGCATCTGGATATGCTTTTTCAAAATTTTCAAGCTGTGCAGTCCATGCAAGTGGGCAGACGATGTTGACATTGATTCCGTCAGGACCCCATTCGGTTGCAGCTACTCTTGTAAGCCCACGTATGCCTTCCTTTGCGGCTGCATATGCACACTGACCGAAATTGCCGAAAAGACCGGCACCGGATGCAAAGTTGATTACGGAGCCTTTAGTCTCCTTAAGATATGGATAGCATGCCTTCATATAATAGAAAGCGGCATACAGACCGGAATATACTGCAAGGTCGAACTGCTCTGTAGTATGGTCAGCGAGAGTGACACCGGATGCGGATGCCTGCGCATTGTTGATGAGTACATCAATACGTCCGAATGTGTCAATGGCCTGCTTTACAACATTGGCAACAGTTGCTTCATTGTCAGCTCCGGCACTCACATCTGCCTGTACAGCGAGAACCTTAATACCGAATTTTTCTTCAAGCTCTGCTTTTGCGTCTTCAAGCTTCTTAATATTTCTTCCGGTGATAACAAGATTAGCTCCTTCTTTTGCATATGCTGTAGCGATGCCGTATCCGATTGAGCCACAGCTTCCGTCCTGAAGAACGGCTCTTCCTCCGCCTGTTATGATGGCTGTCTTACCTGTTAAAAATCCCATTTTATTGCCCCTTTCTGAAAGTTATATTTGATAAAATAAGAATTTGACGAACAAATATTTGCGTCAAGTGAGTAAAGTATAACATAGTTGTATGATAATTGTATATAATAGTCAAAAATTTAACGAAAATTCTTTCTGTTATAAAAAGTTATGGAGCAAAATGAGTATCAAAATCATATTGGCAGCTTTGAACAAAAGGCATATAATAGACATATTAAAATGATATGAGAGTCAAAAGGTATTTTTTCCTTCATATCATTAAAATATTTTTATAACATATGTTCTTATAAAAGCGTTGAGATAGCAGCTTATAAAAAGAATATATGAAGGATGGAGGCAGATATGAAATTTCATAAAATCAGGACAACCGTGTCATTGATGTTAACGGTTATTGTTCTTAGCATAACAGGCTGTGCAGGTTCTGACAATGATGCGGCTTTAAATAACCGGCTTTTGCAGAGCCTGTCGGAGTCGGAAGCTTCAACATGGCAGCTTACAACGCAGGAGACAACAACAGCGCAGCTTACACAGGAGACAACAGAGCAGCTTACGCAGGGAGCCGCAGCACAACAGAGTGCAGCAGAAGAAGCTGATGAGACACAGGAGGCAGTACAGCTTTCGGAGGATGACCTGCTTGTTGATGCAAGCAGGCTTGAAATTCCTGAATACAGCGGTACGGATTTTTACATAGTCAATGATAATGTTCCTTTTTTCAGCGAGAACTTACAAAATTATTCCGGGAATAATTTTATCTATCTTTCAGAGCTTGATGAACTTGGAAGATGTGGCACCTGTATAGGTATGTTTACCAATTCAGCTCTTCCAACAGAGGAAAGAGGAGAGATTGGACATATCAAGCCAAGCGGGTGGCATACAGCTAAGTATGATAAGTCGGTTATTCCGGATTTGTATCTCTATAACAGATGTCATCTTCTTATGTATGCTGTTTCGGGAATCAATGATGATACGAGAAATCTGATTACAGGAACAAGACAGATGAATCTGGACATGTTAGAGCTTGAAAATCAGGTTTTGGATACCTTAAAGTATGATGAAAATGCGAGAATGCTATACAGAGTAACACCTGTTTTTGACGGAGACGACCTTGTGGCGAAGGGGGTGCTCATGGAAGCATTAAATATCGCAGATGACAATGGTCTTAGCTTTTGCATGTTCATCTACAATGTGCAGGATGGAATTGTAATAGATTATGCCACAGGCGATAGTGAACTTGCGGATGAAGCTGTGAATACTGCGGTTGAGAACACTGTAACGGAGAGCGGAAGTGATACTGGTAATGAGATAGATATTCAGAATGGAACAGATGCTTCAAGTGAGATAGAGACGACACAGGAGATTACGACACAGGCTGAGACGACTAAACAGGCTGTTGATACAACTACACAGCCGGGAACGGATTATGTCGCTAATACCAATACAAAGAAATTCCACTATACTTGGTGTGCATCCGTCAACCGGATGAAATCAGAAAATAGGCTTGATTACACAGGGACAAGGGAAGAACTTATCAATATGGGATATGAGCCTTGCAAGAAATGTAACCCTTAACACCTAACCTTTTTTCACTTTTAACCGTGGTTTTTTCATGTACTAATGCATAGCAGGGTGTTACGATATGGCTGTAAAATTGCTGATGCATAAATTAAGATGCATAGGGCAGCATACCAGTTACACATCAAACATATATTATGGGAGGCAATATGGGACAGTACGCAAAACCGTTATCACTTAGGGGGGTTCAGATTGACGACAGGTTCTGGAAGGAGAAGCTGGAGCTTGTAAGAAATGAAGTTATTCCATACCAGTGGGATGCATTAAATGACCGTGTCAAAGGGGCAGCACCGAGCTTCTGCATGAGAAATTTTAAGGTTGCTGGAAAGATTACAAGAGAAAGACGCAAACAGGGTGAAAAATATCAGGAGAAGATATGGCCGCTTGATACTTTTGAGACACTTCCAAGTGATTTGGAGCATATGGATGACAGATTTTACGGTTTTCTTTTTCAGGACAGTGATTTTTCAAAATGGATTGAGGCGGTTGCCTACTCGCTCACACAGCATCCGGATGAAGAGCTTGAGCGCATAGCTGACGATGCAATAGATATTGTATGTGAGGCACAGCAGGATAATGGATATCTTGATACATACTACATAATCAATGACATGTCTAAGATTTTTACAAATCTTCGAGACAATCATGAGCTTTACTGCTTCGGACACCTCACAGAGGGGGCAGTCGCATATTATCAGGCGACAGGAAAAGATAAGCTTTTAAATGCCGCAAGGCGTTTTGCGGACTACATCTATGACTGCTTTGGAAAAGAGGACGGTAAGAGGAAGGGATATCCGGGACATGAGATTGCGGAGATGGCGCTGGTTCGCCTGTATGATGTGACCGGAGAGGCGAGATATCTGGAACTGAGCAAATTCTTTATCGATGAGCGTGGAAAACGTCCGTATTATTTTGATAAAGAGCACCCGGAAGAGGTGAAACGTGGTCATGAGGATGATCTGAGATATGCATATAATCAGGCACATATGCCGGTGAGGGAACAGGACGAAGCGGTTGGTCATTCGGTGCGCGCGGTGTATCTGTATTCCGGTATGGCAGATATCGCAAGGATGACCGGGGACGAATCGTTGTATGCAGCGTGTGAGAAATTGTGGGACAGCATCACAAAAGAGAAAATGTATATCACCGGTGGAATCGGCGGTACACATATCGGCGAAGCATTTTCCTTTCCCTATGATCTGCCGAATGATACGGCGTATGCGGAGACCTGTGCTTCGATCGGTCTGGTATTTTTTGCAAGAAGGATGCTGGAGATCTGCCCGGATGCAAAATATGCGGATGTGATGGAACTGGCGCTGTATAATGGGATTTTAAGCGGCATGGCACTGGACGGAAAGAGTTTCTTCTATGTAAATCCGCTGGAGGTACTGCCGGAAGCGTGTCATAAGGATGAGAGAAAATTCCATGTCAAACCGGTACGGCAGAAATGGTTTGGCTGTGCATGCTGCCCGCCGAATCTGGCGAGACTGATCAGTTCGATCGGGGCGTATGCGTTTACGGAGAAAGAGGATACGCTGTTTGTACATCTGTATATGGGAAGTACATTGAAGAAAATGGTTGACGAGCGCGAGGTACAGGTGCGTGTGGATTCGCAGATGCCGTGGGACGGGGAGGTTGCGGTCACGGTAGAGGCGAAGGGAACGGAGTTTGTACTTGCGATGCGGATTCCGGGATGGTGTGAAGGGGCATATACCCTGGAAGGCGCCGAGCAGGACGAGGTATCAGTGAAAGACGGGTATCTGTATGTGAAGAAGGCATGGGGAGAAAGTGATACGGTGAAGCTTCATTTTGCGATGCCGGTACGGCTGGTAGAGGCGGACGAAAGGGTTCGTGAGGATGCCGGCAGGGTGGCAGTGATGCGCGGACCGGTTGTATATTGTCTGGAAGCGGTGGATAATGGGGAGAATCTGCATCTTCTGGAGGTGGAGCCGGAGGCTGAGGCACGAGTTTCGGATGGGGAGATCTGTGGAAATCAGGTGAAGGTTGTGCTGATGGAGGGATATAGAGTTGTGGATACGGCGAAGAAAGAGGGGGAGTTGTATCATGTGTATAAGAAGAAGGAGAGAAAGCCTGTGGAGTTGAGGTTTGTGCCTTATTATACGTGGGCTAACAGGGGGGAGAATGAGATGGAGGTTTGGGTTAGAGTTTAGAAAAGTGTGAGGCGTTCAAGACGGACGAAACGCAGAACCACCTGACAGGAACGGCAACCGCTGGTAACGCACAGCTGGATCTCATCTGTGCTAAAAGCACCAGCAAAAGGCTGCCGTCCCTGTCGGGTGGTTCTGCGTTTCTGAGTTTGGTGGTAACTGATAAGTTTGAAAAGAATAATAGTACTTTTTACACACATATTTAAAATATGTATTTGTGAAGTGAAAAAAGAGTCATTCATTAGAAAATGTGGGAGCGATTATGCAAATAAAATAGGTATTCGATGGAGGGAGAATTAGCGGGAAAGAAGGGTTGACTTATTTGGGGACTTTGTTATACTTACTGATGACAGAGTTTTCCAGTGCCTCAAGGTGGCGGTTGCTGCTGCGGGGATAATAGGGAATCAGGTGGGAGTCCTGAACGATCCGGTCACTGTGAACAGGGAGTGTTGTCATGGGATGCCATTGCATGGAGAGATCATGTGAGAAGGTTTGACAAGGCGATGATCTGTGAGTCAGAAAACCTGCTGGGAAAGTTGGTGATGAGCTTCCGAAGAAAGCAGAACTCCAAAAGATCGAAAAGCATTATTATGTTGTTTCAGTCTGAGGACAGGGATTGTGTGTCTGTAGTTGTATCTGACTTTTGAGAAGGATATGGCTACTTTTTTATGTTCAGGAAACTTGTATGCTGACGGGTTTACGGTCACTTCTCGTTTGACCGCCACAGATGATACATTTATAAAGAAAGGAAATGTGAGATGAAAGGAACAGGAAAGAGAGTACTTTCGGTATCTCTGTCTGTAATGATGGCACTGGGTATGCCGTCGGGCACATTTGCTGCTGCTCCGGATACGGAAGTGGCCGGGCAGGTGAGCGAAGCGGAAGTTCCGGTGACAACAGAGCCGGAAGCGACTGTGGAAGTTACACAGCAGGTGACAGAGACTTCGGAGACAACGAAAGAACCTGTAAAAGAGAAAGCAACACAGGAAGAAAAGGAAACGGAAAGTAAACAGGAAAAAGCAGAAGCAGCAACGGAAACAAAGGACAGTGCAGCGGATGCAGAAACTGTAAAAGAGTTACCGGATCTGAAAGTGACAAAGACAGAGCTGATTGAAACCAAAGACGAATACCTGGTTACGGTTTATACAGACAGCGATGTGTATGATCAGTTATATGTAGGAAAGAAAGAAGATACCGAGAAAAAAACGGTCGTAGAAGGAAAGAAGAGTCCGAACGGACAGTACACCTTCCAGTTTGTCGTCAGCGAGGAGAAGCTTGGCAGCAAATTACAGATCGTACCGGGCATGAAAGCATCCGGTGAGTGGTACACAAAAGAAGATGTCTTCTGCCAGGTACCGGAGAAATCTCAGACAGCATCTGCAAAGACAGAGACAAAAGAGCAGACGCAGGCAGAGGATCAGAAAGAAGAGAAATCTGTAGTTACCACAGCAGACAACAGCAGTACAGCAGAGAATGTAATCAAAGCAGTATATGCGACGGATGAAGCTAACGGAGACAAAGCAGGAACGGATTATTCCATGTTCAAAATTGCAAAATCTTCAGCAACTCTGAACGGGGATCAGATCGATGTGGAAATCTATGTAAGTCCGGCGAGCAGTGGAAGGTTTACATACGATGCACTGTATATCGGAAGATGGGATGACGAGACCAAGGAACCGCTGGTAATGGGCGAAGTGGATACCGAGCTGAATCTGGAGAAATTCGCGTTCAGCGTACCGGCAGAGAAAAATGGTCAGGAAGTCATCTTTGTACCGAGAAACGGAAGAACACAGAAGTTCAGTTCCAGTAAAATTGCACTGAAACTGCCGACACTGGGAAGCACTGATACAGATCCGGAACCGACCACGGCACCATCCGTACCGGACGGAAGCAAAGTGGAAAACAGTATCACAGCAGAAAAAGCAGACGGATCTGCATTTACGATGTTCAATGTGGAAAAATCCACCGCAACAGTGAATGGAGAAAACATTAATATTGAACTGTACCTGAAAGCGAATGCATCCGGAAAGTTCTCATACACCGGTATTTACCTGGGAAGTAAAGAAGATGAAGAGAAAACACCGGTCATTGAGGGAACGATCAATGAGGATAACAATCAGGTATACAAATTCAGCATTCCGCTGAGCAAAGCAGGAACAAAATTACAGTTTGTACCGATCAAAGCAAACGGAACATTCTACAGCAGAGCAGACCTGTATCTGACGATTCCGGAGTTCAAAGATAACGGGGAAAACCCGGAGCCGACCACGGAACCGACCGAAACACCGGATCCGGATGTGACACCGTCAGATACCTCCAAAGCACAGGTGATCAAAGCGGACGGAACAGAATTCAAGATGTTCCAGATCTCAACCTTTGAGGCAAAGGTGAATGGAGATAAGATCGATCTGACCGTGGAGACCACAAACACATCGTTTGACAAGCTGTATCTTGGTAAAAACAGTGATGAAAACAAGACACCGGTGATCAGCGGAACACAGGACAACGGGGGATGGAGATTCAGCTTCAGCGTGGATAAGAGCCTGACAGGAAAAGCCATTCCGGTTGTTCTCGGAAAACCGGACGGTAACTGGTACAGCAATCAGCAGTTGTATCTGGTTGTGCCGGAAGTAAAGGGAAGCGAAGATGTTGAACTGCCGGAGGCAGGTGTAACCATAGAACAGGGCGGTACTGCGGCAACATTAAACGGATTTAAGGTAGTAAGTTCTTCTGCGAAACTCTCCGGCGATCAGGTAACCGTTACATTTACCGTAGACGGAACGATCTATGACAGAATTTATCTTGGAAAGAAAGATGACAGCACCAAAGAACCGGTGGTACAGGGAACACAGAAAGATGACCAGACCACATTTACCTTCCAGGTATCTGCAGATCAGCAGGGAATCTACGTTCCGATTACGCCGGGACGTACCAACGGAAGTTGGCTGACCAGCGGAAGAAATCTGTTTATCAAGATTCCGAACGTAGGGAAAACCTTTGATGCGGCAAGCTATCCGAACGGAATATATGACGCTTATGGCAATGCCCATACGCAGAATGGTGTATTTAACATTGAAGATGACAGTACGATCACGGTAAAGGGAGACGAGATCACAGTTACCATTTACTCTGGTTCTACTTCTTACGATAAACTGTATATCGGTGAAGTCGGAGACAGTGATGATGTCAAAGATGCCAATGCAGTAGAAGGAAAACTTCTCGGAGAATCGGATCCGAGCCGTCCGGAATACCGGGTATATACCTTCACCCTGAAAAAATCCCAGTTGGGAACCAAAGTTCCGTTTGTATTACATAACGCAAAAGGAACAGCAAAATGGCTGACAAAACAGGATTATCTGGAGATCCCGCAGTTTATGACAAAGATCGGGGATGTACCGGAAGATATCATTTACCGGAAAGCCAATCTCACGACCGATGCAAAAGATTTTATCATCAACGCAGACAAGAGTTACTACATGGTTACCAGTGGAGCACTTGGTCGTGTGGTGATGGCTACGGACAGCGATACCTATGACAGAATGTATTTTGGAACCAGAGACGAAATCAACAAAGCAATCAAGAGCGGAGACGGCGGAAATTATCTGTCTCTGTGGAAACTGACCAATGGTGCGTATGGATATATTTGGGATGGATTCACCACAGATATTACCGGAAAGACATTTTCTTATGTACTCTACAGCACGAAAACCGGAAAATGGTCCGAGGGAACGTATCAGATGACCATTCCGGCTCCGGATACCATGACGACAGCCTGCACAGATGCGGGAACAGGAAAAAGTCAGGTAGAGAGCGCGGATGATCCGTATGCAGATGCAAAAGCTCCGGATGTGGATGCAACGCCATCCCAGGAACCTACACAGGAACCATCCAATGCTCCGGCAGACGGTATCTACAACACTACCGCAGAGACCGGTGCAGCCATGTTCAAAGTGGTTGGTGTCAAACTGACCGTGAAAAATGGTAAAATGACAGCACTGATCACACTGAGCGGTGTTGGCTATGATTACCTGTATATGGGAAGCGCAGCCGATGCGGCAACCGATACCGGCAACTGGATCAAATACAACGGAACAACTACCTATACACTGGACGGCGAGACTAAAACCGGAAGAACGTATGAGATTCCGGTATCCGCACTGGATACCGCGCTCACGATGGCGTCTCATTCCGAACGTCAGCAGAAGTGGTATGACAGAACTGTTACGATCAGCTCCAAAAATCTGGAGAAGATCGGAGATGTTCCGGCTGAGGGAACACCGGCAGATGGTATCTACAGCACAAGTGCTGTAACCGGCGCAGCCATGTTCAAAGTAGTGGGAACAAAACTGACCGTAAAAAACGGCAAGATGACAGCACTGATCACACTGAGCGGTGTTGGCTATGATTACCTGTATATGGGAAGCGCAGCCGATGCGGCAACCGATACCGGAAACTGGATCAAATACAATGGAACGACAACCTACACACTGGACGGCGGGACCAAGACCGGAAGAACATACGAGATCCCGGTATCCGCACTCGATCAGCCGATTACCGTAGCGTCCCATTCCGAAAGCCATGACAAATGGTACGACAGAACCATCACATTCAGTTCCAAAGATCTGACAAAGATCGGTGATGTTTCTGATAACAACAATGGAAACAACGGAAATAACGGAAACAACAATAACGGTACGACCGGAGGAAACAACAACAGCGGAAATGGTAACACAACCGGAAATACCACAACAAAAACGGACACCAAGCCGGATAGCGAATCCAAATACGAATCCGACACCAGTGGTTCCACCAAAGCAGTCAACAGCAAGACGAAACTGAAAGACGGTGTATACAAACCGGACAAATTCAGCTGGTCCGGCGGTACCGGAAAGGTCAATATCACCTGTGACAAGGTAACGATCAAAAACGGACAGGCACTGGCTACGATTGTATTCAGCAGTTCCGCTTATCAGTATGTAAAAGCAAACGGAAACAAATATCTGCCGACACATACCGGCGGAAAATCCATTTTTGTCATTCCGGTAGAACTGAACAAAAACAATACGATCATCGGTATGACAACCAAGATGAGCGCCGCACATGAAATCACTTACAGTATTCTGGTTTATCTGGCAGCAGCTGACGGAGACGGCAGCGGTTCTGTAAGCGGAGACGGCGGTCTGAACTTCGGAACCAACAAGAAACTGGATGAAAAAGCACCGGACATCATTGGTCTGGAGTACAAATCCGAAACCAAACTGGATTATGCGAAGTATTTTAAAATCTATCATTATGACAAAGATGTAACACTTCTGGAAATTGATATGACAAAAGATACGGACAACGATCCGGATAAGGTAAAAGAAGACACAGAAGACGGCGATACGAAGAAGTCCGATACAAAGAAAACTTCTACAAAGACAGACAGTAAGAAGGCTTCCAAGACCAGCACGAAGAAAACAACAAAAACAGACAGCAAAACCAAAGACAGCGAGAGCGTAACCTACAGCGATGAGGGTGAAGTGATCGGAAAGACACAGGAAGAGCGTACCGCAGATCTGTATCGGGCAAATGTTGTCAAATATCTGATCGTTCCGGAAGATTCCGATGTGGAACTGCCGGTTGGTATCGAGAAAGAAATGATCGTTGTCAATCTGCCGGTCAAACATGCGTATGTGGATTCCGAGGAAAGTCTGAAGACCACGGATGAGCTGAAACTTCTGAAAAAGATCGCAGCAGTGGGATTTGATCAGGACGAAACAGATATTGATGCAGTCAACGAAGCGCTGGAAGAGGAAGACATGATCTATGCAGGATCCGGAGAAGATCTGAAATTCCGGGAACTGGTGAAGAATAAAGTTGATCTTGCCATTGTATCCTCTGAGATCCTTCCGGGAAGCAAGACAGAAAAAGCAGCGAAAGAAGAGGAAGAGAAAGACAGCAAGACAACGAAGACTGCGGATACTTCCACAGACAAGACGGACAGTAAGACAAAGACAGCGGACAGCAAGACAAAGACAGCGGACAGCAAGACAACAACTGCTGACACCGATACAGAAGAAACCACGGTACTGGATTCTCTGGCAGATAACTTTGCAACGCTGGGAGTACCGCTGATCGTCGACCGTTCGGGAGATGAAAAGACAGAGCTTGCAAAAGCAGAATGGCTGAAAGTATACGGTGCAGTATTCGGATGCAGCAAGAAAACCGATAAATTATACAACAAAGTGGTAAAAGCTGCGGAGAGTAAGAAAAAATAACTTTCAGTAAACAGTCACAACGAAAAAACGTGAATTAACGAATTACCGGAAGCGGTCAGAACTCCAGAAGGAAACGTGACTGTTTTCCGGTAATCGTACATAAACGAGGAAAAAAGATGAGAAAAAAAACATACACAGCATGCAGCCATATGACAGCCATTTTCCTTGTGGCAGCCCTGATGCTGACAGGATGCGGAACAGGAGCCGGCGAGAGCAGTTCCGCAGATTCTAAGGAGACACAGACAACGGAAGCAGCAGATACCAAAACGGAAGAACAGCAGGAAACCGATACCACAGACGCAGAAGAAGCGGATACGGCGGAGGATACAGAGAGTACAGCCGACAGCGAAACGTCATATCTGACGGACGCACCGGATGCCCCGGAAGTTTCCGGTCTGACCTGCCAGGGGAAACTGAAACTGGACTATGCGGAGTGTTACGATGTCTACTATTACGATGACGACTATCAGCTGATCGATGTACACGACAGTGCACAGTATCTGCTGGTACCGGAAGGAGCCGAAGCACCGGAAGGTTTGGATGAGAGTATTATCGTACTGCAAAAACCTCTGGACAGAATCTATCTGGCAGCAAGTTCCACGATGGCACTGTTCCGTGCCCTGGACGCTATCGACAATATCAAGATGAGCGGAATCGATGCGTCCGGCTGGTACATTGAGGAAGCAAAACAGGCAATAGAAGACGGCAAGATCCAGTTTGCCGGAAAATACAGCGAACCGGATTATGAGATGCTGATCGACCAGGACTGTGATATCGCCATCGAGTCCACCATGATCCTGCATACACCGAAGGTTCAGGAAATGATCGAAGACCTGGACATCCCGGTATTTATCGACCGTTCCAGTTATGAGACACATCCGCTCGGAAGAACAGAATGGATCAAACTTTACGGTGCGATGATGGATAAAGAAGAGGAAGCCTACAGCTTCTTTGACGAGCAGGCAAAAGTTATCGGAGATCTGAAAGATTTTGAAAATACGGAAAAAACCGTAGCCTTCTTCTTTGTAAGTACCGATGGTTCCATCGTAGTCAGAAGAACGAAAGATTATATCCCGAGTATGATCGAGATCGCCGGCGGCCGGTATGTGTTCCAGGATCTGACAAATGAAGAGAGCAACAGTGCTTCGGTATCGATGAGCATGGAAGAATTCTATGCGACAGCAGCGGATGCCGATTATCTGGTATACAACGCCACCATCGACAGTCCGATCCAGTCCTTGGACGAACTGATCGCAAAGAACGACCTGTTTTCTGACTTTAAGGCAGTGCAGGACGGCAATGTATGGTGCGTTGGAAAATACATGTACCAGGCAACCGATATCGTCGGTCAGCTGATCACCGATTTCCATCTGATGCTGACAGGCGGGGATGAGAAGGATATGACCTTCCTCACAAAAGTAAATTAGTATGAAACAGTTACAATGGAGAAAATAATGGGAAAAAGACAGGAAGCTCCGAAGGGAGCGAACGATTTTCATTATGAAAATTTTCTGCGCAGAAGCAGATACACCACCGTATTTCTGGTGCTGGTGGTTGCCTTCTGTGTGATTACAGTTCTGAATATTAATACGGGAAATGTAGATATTTCCATTTCAAAGATTTTGCGGATCATCTTCCTTCGGGAAGGAGAAAAGATGGAGTACAATATCATCTGGAAGATCCGTCTGCCGCGTATCCTGATGGCGGCGATTCTTGGAGGAGCCCTTTCTCTTTCCGGATTTTTATTACAGACGTTTTTTGAAAACCCGATCGCCGGTCCGTTCGTGCTGGGTATTTCTTCCGGCGCGAAGATGGTGGTTGCTCTTGCGATGATCTATTTCCTTGGAAAATTCCAGGTGGTATCTTCGTATACGCTGATCATCGCGGCATTTATTGGTGCCTTGATCGCGACCGGATTCATCCTTCTGGTATCGCGGAGAGTCCACCATATGGCAACACTTCTGGTAGCGGGTATCATGATCGGATATATCTGTTCGGCAGTGACAGACTTTGTGGTAACCTTTGCGGAGGACTCGGACATCGTCAATCTGCATGGATGGAGTCAGGGAAGCTTTTCCGGCATGAACTGGAGCAATGTAAAAGTGGCTGTGATCGTCATCGGAATCACCATTCTGATCACGTTTCTGATGTCAAAGCCGATCGGTGCGTATCAGCTGGGAGAAGCGTATGCACAGAGTATGGGTGTGAACATCAAATTTTTCCGGATCATGCTGATTCTGACGTCGAGTGTGCTGTCCGCCTGTGTGACCGCATTCGCGGGACCGATCTCTTTCGTCGGAATTGCGGTACCGTATCTGGTAAAACGCAGTCTCGGAACTTCAAGACCACTGGTCGTGATACCTGCCACCTTCCTCGGCGGCGGTGTCTTCTGTATGATGTGTGATCTGATCGCGCGTATGGCATTTGCACCGCTGGAACTGAATATCAGTACCGTGACTTCTATATTTGGTGCGCCGGTGGTTATTTTCATGATGCTGCACCGGAAGAAAGGAAACTGACATGGGAGAATATTATTTTCATCTGGATCAGCTGACGGTGGGATACAACGGAAAGCCTCTGATCGATCAGATTCAGGTAGGTATCCATAAAGGAGAGATTGTCACACTGATCGGACCGAACGGATCCGGAAAATCAACAATTTTAAAGAGTATCACCCGACAGCTGAAGATACTAGGCGGTAAGGTTTTGTATGAAGAAAATGATCTGCACAAGCTTTCTTACAAAGAACTTTCCACCAGGATGGCGGTAGTTCTGACAGAACGCATGCGGCCGGAGCTGATGACCTGTCATGATATCGTGGCAACCGGTCGCTATCCTTATACAGGTCGCCTGGGTATCTTAAGCCGGGAAGACGAGAATAAAGTGGATGAGGCCATGCGGATCGTCCATGCGGAAGAACTGGGAAGCCGGGATTTTAATGCCATCAGTGACGGGCAGCGTCAGAGAGTCCTTCTTGCAAGAGCTATCTGCCAGGAACCGGAGATCATCGTGCTGGATGAGCCTACCTCTTTTCTGGATATCCGTCATAAGCTGGAACTGTTATCCATTCTCCGCTCTATGGCAAAAGAAAAGGGCATAACTGTGATCATGTCTCTCCATGAGATCGATCTGGCCCAGAAGATTGCAGATCAGATCCTTTGCGTAAAAGGAGATCATGTCTGCTATTACGGAACTCCGGAACAGATCTTTGAAGAACAGACCATCCGGGAATTATACGGAATCGAAAATGGATTCTATGATCCAAGATTTGGCAGCATTGAGCTTCCAAAGGTTGAGGGGGAGCCGGAGGTCTTCGTGATCGCCGGATGCGGAAGGGGAATACCCATCTACAGAAAATTACAAAAGGATAATATCCCCTTTGCAACAGGCATCCTGTACACCAACGATGTGGATTATCAGTTAGCCCGCCTTCTGGCCGCCAGGGTGATCACAGAGGAACCTTTTTGCCAGATCACTCAGGAGCATCTCCGGGAAGCAATACAGGTCATGGAAAAATGTAAAAAGGTGATCTGCGCCGATGTTCCCATCGGAGAATGCAACAAAGGGCTGGAGGAACTGATCCGGGCCGCAAAAAAGAGAATGTAAGAGAAGAAAACGAAGAAAGATCCTGATGAAATCTATTTTCACCGGGATCTTTTTGTTGCATTGCATATCAATAATTGGTCCGTTGGACCAATTTTGATTGCTGTTCGCGGGTGTCTGTTATGACTTGAGATATAGAGAGAAGATACGGTATAATGTATATACTTAAAGTAACTGTGTGACGTATAGCAGTTACCATGCAGTCATTAAGCAAGGGCAAAAGTCCTTAGCATTATCAGGAGAGGAATTCTACAAATCAGATGAATGAAAAAACAGAAAAAATCAAAAAAATCCGGAATCTGCTCCTTGCCGGTGGTTGTATAATCACTGCCATAATATGCCGTCATCTTCCAGCCAACAGAGAATCGGGCTGGTTGGCCTTTTTTCAGCTGACGAGGGCATACCTGTATATCACCTTATATTGTGTCTGGGGAATTTCCCTTCAGCGAAGGATCGTCAACAGGACAGCACGAAGATGCCTGTGTGGGATCGCGTCCCTTATGATTTTCTGGTTTGTTATTCGTACACTGAAATATGATGTATTTTATGAACCGGTATTACGACGTTACAGCTGGTATTGCTATTATATCCCGCTGTTGTCTATTCCCTCCCTTAGTGTGATCGCGGCATTGAAGATGAGAGAAAGTGAAAATCAAAAGAGGAGACAATGGACCGGTATTTTCCTGGTGATCACAGTGGGCGTGATCCTGCTTGTTATGACCAACGATCTTCATCAGCTGGTATTCCGCTTTCCGGCAGAAAAACCATGGACAGATGATGAGTATCTTTATGGTCCGGGATTTGTGTTTTGTGTGGCATGGATCGCTATCGGTTTTCTTACTATGCTGGGTATATTAATCGCAAAATGCAGGAACCCCGGGAAAAAGAAAATATGGCTTCCCTTTGTGCCATTAGGACTGTTTTTTATCTGGTGCATTGCCAATATATTCCGTGTCCCGTATCTGAAGATCATAGCGGGAGATATGGCGGCGGCCTGCTGTCTTTTGATCGCCGCTCTTTTTGAAAGCTGTATCCAGTGTGGGCTGATTCTGGTAAATAACCGATACGGAGAATTGTTTCAGGCTTCCAGAGGAATCAATGCACAGATCAGTGACCGGAATCTGAACATCCGTTATACAACCGGTGACGGAATCGAGCTGGATAAAGAAGAGATGAAAGAAGCACTGGAGAATCCGGGATATGAAAAAGAAGGGATCCGTCTGAACAGTATCCCCATCAATGGAGGATATGCTTTCTGGATCGAAGATATCCGTCAGCATCGAGCTGCTTATGAAAGTCTCTATGAGCTTCGCGAAGAACTGAGGGATCGAAACCAGCTTTTGAAACTGGAATATCAAAAAGAAAAAGAAAGAAAACAGGCGGAAGAAAAGAACCGGCTTTACGATCTGATGCAAAAGCAGACGGCAGAACAATTTCAGCAGATCGCCGGATATGTGGATCAGCTGGAACAGTGTACGGATCACAGGGAATATCACAGACTTCTGGGGAAAATCCTGATCGTAGGGTCTTATCTGAAAAGAAGGAAGAATCTGACACTTTCCGCACTGGAAGGTAAGGAATTAAAGGAAGAAGAACTGATCCAGAGCCTGCGGGAATCCTGCAGTAATCTGATCTTTTGTGAGATTCAAGGACAGTATTATATAGAAACCGGCAAAGAAACATTACCGGCAGAACTTGTCCTGAAGGCTTATGATTTCTTCGAGCAGACCGTAGAACTGCTCCTGGAACAGGGAGGTTCCCTTTTCTATCGTCTGACAGATATGGATGGTGTCCTTCGAATCTCAGTGAATCTTGAGGGTGTTTGCCGGACGGAGAGTCTGCAAGAAAAATATCCTTTGTTACATATGGAGCAGGAAGAAGAAAAAGAATGGTTTCTGGCTTTGCAACTGTCAGAGAAAGGAGGCAGGGATGAAATCCTTTGAAACATCCGGTATATTTGTCCAGGAAATGATTCTGGTTGCTCTTTTTTTCTTGATTCTGGTGGAAATCCGGCTGTTGTGTATCCAGCATTCCAGAAAGCGGAAGGCAGAGGTAATGGCTGTCAATTTTCTTTTACTGATTGCCAGCTACGGAATCCTGACCGATCTGCTGAGCGATTATCTGGCCATATGGGAAGGGAAAAACAGACTTCTTCATAGTGCGGCCCGTTGGCCTGTAGGATTCCTTTTTTTCCTTATTCTTGCAGATAACGGTTATCTGATGCGTCGCATCCGGCACGAGGATGAAAAATATAAAAAAGACTTGTCCGTATACTCCATCAAACAGACGCTGGATCACCTGAAATGCGGAATCTGCTTTTGCGATGATATCGGACAGATCGTATTATGCAATGAAAAAATGTATCAGTTAGGTTATATGCTTACCGGAGAGAATCTGCAAAGCTATCTACTTTTAAAAGAAGCACTGGAGGCAAAACAATATTCCAACGGAATCTCAAAAGTAGGGAAAAAGAAAAATCTGTATTATTTTCCGAATGGTACCGTATGGGATTTTCGCCAGGAAAAACTGGAGGATCCCAGTCTGCAGGGTTATATACAGGTGCTGGCATTGGATGTGACCAATCTTTATTTTAACAGTGAGAAGATTCAGAAAAGCAATGAAGAACTTATCCGGCTGAATAAAGAAATAAGAAAAATGTATGAATGCATCGATGATCAGATCAGGGAAGAGGAAACTCTGGCTATGAAGATCCGTATCCATGACAGCTTCGGACGAAGCCTGCTGGCGGTCCGGCAGCTTCTGGAAGAGGAAGCGGAACCGGAGAAAATGAAAGGGCAGTTAAAGACCATAAGGCAGACGGCACAGATTTTGCTGGGAAATATGGAGGAAGTACAGGACGAGAATAAAGAGTCCATCACAGAAAAGGCAGAAAAGCTTGGAATCACTGTATTTGTCACCGGAAGCATGCCGGAGGAAGAATATCAGAAGTTATTGATCGACCAGGCGATTATGGAATGTATGACCAACTGTGCAAGGCACGCCGGTGGAACCAGGGTGTTTGTAAAGATAACAAACAATAAAGTGCTTTGTAAGGTACAGATCACCAACAATGGAAAGAAACCCGCAGAAGGATCCCAGGAGGGTGGAGGACTGACATCTCTTAGAAAAACAGTGGAGCGGGAAGGAGGAAAGATGCAGGTGATCTTTTCGCCTGAGTTTGAACTGATTTTGTTACTGTCTCATGAAAAAGACAGAGAGATCAAAGGTTCAGAGGAAGTACCTGTGAAGATACTGAACAGTTAACAGAAGAATAAAAAGGGAAGTGATGAAAAATGAAAATACGAGTGTTACTTGTGGAAGACCAGAAGATCATGCAGAAATATTTCGCCAGCATGGTACAGGGGGATGAAAGATTCCTGTTGGTGGACGTTCTGAACGACGGAGAAAAGGCTGTTTCTTATTGTAATCATACGGTGGTGGATCTTGTCCTGATGGACGTCCAGACCTTCCAGAACCATGACGGATTGCTGGCTGCAGAAACTATCAAAAAACAACATCCGGCAGTGAAGATCATCGTGATCACATCTCTGGTGGATCCGGAGATCCTTACACGGGCAAAAGAGAAGGGCGCAGACAGTCTGTGGTATAAGGATCACGGACAGGAAGAAATTATGGAGGTGATCGACCGGACTTTGGAGGGAGAACATGTCTTTCCGGACAAGGCACCGGCCGTGGAACTGAAGTGGATGAAAAGCGATGAGATCAGCCCCCGGCAGCTGGAGATGTTGAGACTGTATATCAAAGGCTATTCCTATTCGGAGATTGGAAAACAGATGAACTGTTCGGCAGCAGGGGTTCGATGGAATTTTCAGGATATGATAGCGAAAGCCGGCTACTCCTGTAAGGAAGAATTACTGGCTGCAGTACTGGAAAGCAAGCTGGTCGTAAGTACATTAAAAGACTGGTAGACATTATAAAAAATCAATAAGTACTTCGTTTGCTATCACAAGTGTTAGTGACTGACAATAAGATATCTGTAATAATAATAATACAAAAAAAGAAAAAGATGTAATTGTCAGTAGCCACTGTTGCGCAAGGTGTTTTGGTATGACTATGCCAAGATCCTGAGATATACAAGACAAAATGCCGTCACTGAAAGGGATTTTACATGCATTTTGGCTCGTGACTGTGAAGGTACTGAACAGTTACGAAAAACTATGTATAAAGAAGGGAGAAAATCGTATGGGACTTATAAAAGCAGCTATGGGCGCAGCAGGCGGCGTAATGGCAGATCAATGGAAGGAGTTTTTCTACTGCGACTCCATGGATAAAGATGTAATGGTAAAAAAGGGACAGAAACGTGTTTCAGGAAGATCCTCCAACACAAAAGGCAGCGATAACATCATTACAAACGGAAGTGGAATCGCTGTTGCAGACGGTCAGTGTATGATCATCGTAGAACAGGGTAAGATTGTTGAAGTTTGTGCAGAACCAGGACAGTTTACCTTTGATTCTTCCACGGAGCCATCTGTTTTTACCGGTAGTCTTGGATCCAGTATCGAAGCAACCTTTGCAACTATCGGAAAACGATTCACCTATGGCGGAGATACCGGAAAAGATCAGAGAGTGTATTATTTCAATACAAAAGAGTTGATCGATAACAAGTTCGGAACACCGAATCCGATTCCATTCCGTGTAGTAGATTCCAAAATCGGACTGGATGTGGACGTGGCAGTCCGTTGCTCCGGTGTATATTCTTATCGTATCGCGGATCCGCTTCTGTTCTACAGCAACGTATGTGGAAATGTAGAGGATGAGTATAGAAGAGAAGAGCTGGAAAGTCAGCTGAAAACAGAATTTATCAGTGCACTTCAGCCGGCATTTGGAAAATTATCTGATCTGGAATTACGTCCGAATCAGATCGTCACTCATAATACAGAACTGGAAAATGCCATGAATGAATCTCTGTCCGCCAAGTGGGGACAGCTTCGTGGTCTGCAGGTAGTAAGTATCGCTCTGGGTTCCGTAACTTTACCGGAAGAAGATGCGGAGATGATCAAACAGGCACAGCGTACCGCGATCATGAGGGATCCTACCATGGCAGCAGCTACTATGGTTGGAGCACAGGCAGACGCCATGAAAGCAGCAGCATCCAATGAAGCAGGTGCAATGACAGGGTTTATGGGAATGGGCATGGCCATGAACGCAGGAGGCGGCGGTATGAATCCGCAGAATCTGTTCGCCATGGGTCAGCAGCAGGAAGAAGCCAGACGTCAGGAAGAAGCACAGAAAAAAGCCCAGGAAGAAGAGATCCGCAGACAGGTAGAAGAAAGACTCCGTGCAGAAGCAGCGCAGCAGCAGGCAGCAGCTGCAGCGGCAGCACCGGTAACAACACCCGCAGCAGACACCTGGACCTGCAGCTGTGGAAATGTAGTAAGCGGAAAGTTCTGTCCGGAATGTGGTTCCAAGAAACCGGAACCAAAACCTGTAGAAGGATGGAAATGTGCATGTGGCAATATTGCCACAGGAAAATTCTGTCCGGAATGCGGAGCACCGAAGCCGGCAGAAGAAAAACCAGCAGAACCGGAAGGATGGACCTGTTCTTGCGGAACTGTCAATCAGGGCAAATTCTGTATGAACTGTGGAGCAAAAAAACCGGCGGATGCACCGTTATATCGCTGTGATAAATGTGGATGGACCCCGGAAGATCCGAAAAATCCACCGCGTTTTTGTCCAGAATGCGGAGATCCTTTTAACGAATCTGATATTCAGTAATCAGGAAGGGAGGAAGAGGTATGGGTTTATTTGATAAAAAAGTATGTGATATCTGTGGTGAGAAGATTGGTCTGTTAGGAAACAGAAAACTGGATGACGGCAATCTGTGTAAGGATTGTGCAAAAAAACTGTCTCCCTGGTTTGAGGAGCGTCGCCACAGTACAGTAGAAGATATTAAGAAACAGCTGGCATACAGAGAACAGAACAAAGAGGCAGTTCGTAATTTCCGTGTGACCAGAGATCTGAAAGCAGACAATAATTACCATGTATTTATTGATGATAACCATCAGAAATTTGCGATTGGCACCAAGATGGATGTAGAGACCAATCCGGATATTCTGGATCTTTCTCAGGTTATAAGCTGTCGCATGGATGTGGAACAGGATCGTACGGAAGAACAGTATCGGGATCAGAATGGCGAGATGAGAGATTATGTGCCTCCAAGATACAAATATTCTTACAAATATAAAATGATGATCGGTATCAACAGCCCCTGGTTTGACGATATGGATTTCCAGTTACATAATTTCGACATCGATGCAAATGACCGTGGAAAGATCATGGCAGTAGAGCAGATCGGTAATCAGATCATCGCAGCACTCTCCGGCGGCAATATGGCAGGCAACATGAACACCGGAATGTACGGTCAGCAGCCGGGAATGATGGGAAATACCCCAATGCACGGCAATCAGCAGCCCGGTATGATGAATCAGGGCGCATATGGCCAACAGGGCAATATGAATGCCGGTATGTATGGCCAGCAGGCAGGCATGATGAACCAGGGAGCATACGGCCAGCAGCCGGGCATGATGAATCAGGGCATGTATGGCCAGCAGCCGGGCATGATGAACCAGGGAATGTACGGCCAGCAGCCAGGAATGATGAATCAGGGCAACTATGATCCGCGAGCAGGTGTTCCAAATCAGGATTACAGCCAGCCTGTACAGGGAAATCCTGCAGCAGCCGGTGGTGCCTGGGTATGCAGCTGTGGCGCATCCAACACAGGAAGATTCTGCGAATTCTGTGGACAGCCAAAACCAAATCAGTAATCTAAGCCGGTGTGTCTGTCCGCATAATATGTGGTCGACATTATACAAAAATATCTGAGCTACTGTCCCCGGAAAACTTTTTCGGGGACAGAGCATAAAAAGGAGGGAGAGGGTGAGCTATGGCAGATATGATGGAGTACAAATGCCCTTCTTGTGGCGGAGCCATGGAGTTTGACAGTACGACTCAGAAAATGAAATGTCCCTACTGTGATACGGAAATGGAAGTAGCCCAGTATCAGCAGATGCAGGAGAAAGCCGAAGGAAATGCCGGTGGTAATCCGGGTGGCGATGCCGGAGGAAACAATGAAAACTGGTCTGATATGGGAAATAATCAATGGATGGAAGGCGAGACAGACGGAATCAGGGTCTATGCCTGTCAGTCCTGTGGAGGAGAAATCGTTGCAGACGCCAATACCGGTGCAACGAGCTGTCCGTTCTGTGGAAATAGGGTTGTCATGAAAGGACAGTTTGCCGGAGATCTGAAACCGGATTATATCATTCCGTTTAAGAAAGATAAAAAAGCGGCAAAGGCTGCTTATTTCAACCATCTGAAAGGGAAAAAATATCTTCCAAAGGTATTTAAAAAAGAAAATCATGTGGATGAGATGAAAGGTGTCTATGTTCCTTTCTGGATTTTTGATGTAGATGCGGAAGGAAGCGTCGCATATAACGGTGAGCGTATCACCAAGTGGAGAAATGGAGACACAGAGTACACAAAAACCGAAATGTATTCCATGCAGCGTGGAGGAAATCTGAGCTTCGCCCGCGTTCCGGCAGACGGATCCAGGAAAATGGATGATACTTTGATGGAATCCATAGAGCCTTTTGAATTCCGTGAGGCGGTTCCTTTCCAGGCGGCTTACCTTGCGGGATATATGGCAGATCGATACGATATGGACATGGAAGAACGTATGGAACGTGCCAGGGAGCGAGTGAAAAAAGCTACAGAAGATGCATTTCGAAAGACCCTGCCTCATATGGACCGTGTGACGGTGGCCAGCAGCAATGTAAATGTATGCAATGCCAGATACTGGTATGTGCTGTATCCGGTATGGATCCTGAACACTACCTGGAACGGTGAAAAATTTACCTTCGCAATGAACGGACAGAGCGGAAAACTGGTAGGAAACCTGCCGATGGACAAAAAGCAGTTCTGGATCGGCGTATCGGTTCGCGGCGGTATCATCGGACTTGTGATCTATTTGTTACTTTGGATCATTGCACTGATGTAAGAAGGAGGGTGAGAATATGAAGCACAAATTAAAAATTACGATACTCTCCATTTTATTCGGATTGCTCTTCGGCATACCTGTATATGCAGACAGTAATACCTATATCATTGATCAGAGCGATGTGCTGGGGGAATATATTTCGACGCTGAACAAAAAAGCAGAAACAATATCGGAAGAAGCGGGACTTCGCATTACCTGTATGATCACGAACACCACGGAGGGCATGGGAACTCCGGCGGTATCTGAGCAGGTGTACAAGGGACTGTTTGCCGATGATCCGGGCTTTATGCTGATCTACAGTATCGATGATCAGGAATGGTTTATCTACAGCTCAGGAATGGAGTCAGCTCCACTGACGGAGGAACAGGAAAATGAACTCTGGAACGAATTTGCCATTCAGGATTATTATGTGGATTGTGTAGATGCTTATCTGGATGCGGCAGCTGCTATCTGCAGCGTGGATTCTCAGGGAGTGGCAGAACCGGCTGCTACAGACAGCCAGGGCGATGACCAGACGGCAGGTGCCGATACTTCGGAAACTACAGAAGCTTCCGGTTCGAACACTCAGGAAGCCGGCGGCGCGATTCCGCAAGAAAGACAGCTTCCGCTGCTTGTGGATGATGCAGGTCTGCTGACAGAGGAAGAAGCAGATGCTCTGCTGGATAAACTGGAGGAAATCAGTGAAAGACAGGAATGTGAAGTGGCAGTAGTCACCGTGGATTCCCTGGAAGGAAAGACTTCACAGGATTATGCAGACGATTTCTATGATTATAACGGCTACGGCTACGGAAAAGACGATGACGGTATCCTGTTGCTGATCAGTATGGAAGACAGAGACTATGCTATCACTACCTATGGTTTTGGTATCACAGCATTTACCGATGCAGGTCTGCAATATGTGGTAAATGATTTCAAACCTGCCTTAAGTGGCGGAAGGTATGGCGATGCGTTCAACGACTTTGCAGACTGCTGTGATAAGTTCCTTACCCAGGCCCATACGGGAGAACCATATGATGGGGATAATATGCCAAAAGGGACAGTCCATCCCGTATATATCCCCATCTCCCTTTTATTTGGCTTCCTGATTTCTTTACTGATAGGAAGATCGAAGAGTGCAAAACTGAAAAGTGTACGGAAAAAAGAATCAGCAGCGGATTACCAGGTGGCAGGAAGTATGCGCCTGTATCAGAATTCGGATGTTCTGGTTGCATCCAACGTGACATCCAGAGTGGTATCCAGCTCCAGCGGAAGTTCCTCCGGTGGAAGCTCCACACACACAAGCTCTTCCGGAAGAAGCCACGGAGGAACATCCGGAAAGTTCTGATGGATGGAAACAATCGACAGCCAATATGAAAAAGGAAAAAGACGAATCATACATTTTCAGTAGATTCGTCTTTTTTGTGCGTGCAGATTGCGGGAATGATTTTTCAGACACTCTCTAAAGTACGTACATCTGGATAAACATTTGGTGTGTATGATAATAGAGACATTTACCAATGGATCATTGGGAAAGCTGTAAGAGAAAAAAGTAGCAGAGAAATGCACAGAGCGTTTGACAGTAATGCCGGGAAAGGGTAGAATAAAATGATGTGTGGTTAAGAGAATAGTACTTCACAAACATGGAAGAAATGGAGAAAAATTATGGCATATTATCTAGTAGATTATGAAAATGTAAAAGCTGACGGAATGTACGGGGTGGATCAGCTTGGCAAGAAGGATTGTGTGTGTATTTTCTACAGTGAGAACGCATCCACACTTACCTTCGGTCTTCACGAAAAACTGAATCAGACAAAAGGAAAAATTGTATTACAAAAAGTTGAAGTCGGTGTGAAAAATGCACTGGATTTTCAATTGTCCACATATCTGGGATATCTGATCAGTGAAAATGAAGGTAAAAACGAAACATATTATATTGTGTCTGAGGATAAAGGGCTTGCGATCCTGACAGGTTACTGGGCAGAACGTGGAGAAAATGTGAAGACTGCGTCAGATATTGCAGCAGCAAAGGAAGATCTGGAAGAAGAAAAATCTTCAAAAACAGAAAAAAAAGAAAAGAAAGAAAAACCAGGAAACCCGGAAAAAATGGAAAAAGCGGAAAAGGAATTCGGTGAAGAGAGAGAAAAACCTGATCAGCAGAAGAAATTCCATGGAAAAAAACAGCAGAAGAAGGGAAATGCACATCCGGGGCAGACAACAAGACTGCAGGTACACACAAGAAAACAGGAAACAAAATCACAGAATCCGGCGCAGCAGAAACCGGATGTGGAAAACACAGAGATTCCGGTGGCAGAAAAGGTGCTGACAGAAGAGAAACAGGAACAGCAGGTAAAAGAAGTTGCAGTCCGTCAGGAGAATAACGGTGCAGAAATCAGAAAACCGGAACATCGCAAATACAGAAAATACCGCAATTACCGGAAGTATCCGCAGAAAAACAGAAAAACACAGGAATCTTCCAAGGTAATCCGTCCAATCCTCTCAGCAGGAGAATAAAAAAAGAAAAGGATAAGTCATATGATAGCGATAATTGAAAAAGTATATCAATTTTTATGGGGTGACTGGATCGTGCTTCCGCTTCCGGGAGGAAGTTCTTTTCGGCTTTCCCTGCTCGTACTGATACTGATTCCGGCAGGAATCTGGTTTACGATCCGGACGAGATTTCTTCCCGTCCGTCTGTTTCCGGACATGCTGCATACATTGTTTGAAAAAAAGGGAAAGGCGGAAGGGGAGAGCCATAACAGTACATTGTCGGCATTACAGACACTGATCGTCTCTACCGCTACACGTGTCGGTATGGGAAACCTAGTCGGTGTGGTTGCGGCAATTTCCGCCGGAGGAGCGGGTGCGGTTTTCTGGATGTGGGTGACGGCACTCATTGGCTCGTCCACGGCCTTTGTGGAAGCAACTCTTGCGCAGATCTATAAAGAAAAAGACCCGGTATATGGTGGCTACCGTGGTGGACCGGCCTATTATATGCACAGATTTATACAGGAAAAGCGGGGAGGAAAAAAGAAACGTTATGTGGGAATATCCGTTCTCTTTGCAATCTCAGGACTGATCTGTTGGTGTGGAATCAGTCAGGTTATCAGCAATTCCGTGACTTCTGCATTCCACAATGCCTTTCACATTCCGCCAATCTATACCACAGTGGTTCTGGTAGCACTTGCGGCAGTGATCATTTTTCGAAAAACTGCAACGGTAAAAGTGCTTGATGTGCTGGTACCGGTTATGGCAGGATGTTATTTTCTGATTACTGTGATTTTGATCTGTATGAATTTTTCTGCCCTTCCGGGAGTGTTTTACAGAATCTTTGAGGAAGCGTTTGGTATTCGTCAGGCAGTGGCAGGAGGACTTGGTACGGTGGTGATGAATGGTGTGAAACGTGGTTTGTTTTCCAACGAAGCCGGTTCCGGCTCAGCCCCCTGTGCGGCAGCGGCAGCAGAAAGCGATCAACCGGTAAAACTTGGGCTGACCCAGGCACTGGGAGTTTTTATTGATACGATCGTGATCTGCAGCTGTACGGCGATGATCATGCTTCTGACGCCGGAAAGCCTGACCGAAGGGGCGGTTGGTATGGAACTTTTACAGGCAGCAATGGGCTACCATCTGGGGCAGTTTGGTGTGATTTTCATTGCAGCGACACTCTGGCTGTTCAGTTTCTCCACTTTTCTCGGTATTTTATATTATGCAAGATCAAATATATCATATCTGTTTGGAGATGGAATGCTGCCGCAGAATCTCTATAAAGTACTTGCATTAGTGATGATGTTTATCGGCGGACTGGCAGCATACACAGTGGTGTGGGATCTTGGAGACGTCGGTGTGGGTCTGATGACCGTGTTTAATATTATTATGCTTTATCCGATGTCCGGAATCGCCATGAAGGCACTGAAATCTTATGAAACAGAGAAGAAAAACAGAAAAAAAGGATAAAAAACACAAGATATGGAAATTGTTCCTGAATAAATACAATATCTGCCCCAAATTGTACAAAATTGCATACATGCCTATATTTCATGGATTTGGGATTATTTTCTATTTGTTTTTTGAAAAAAGTGATGTTATACTACACCTGACAAAAAGATAACAATTCAAATACACACAAACACAGGAGGATATGCAATGGCTAAGTTTGAACAGTGGGAAGGCTTCCAGGGTAAAAACTGGGTTAATTCCGTAGATGTACGTGACTTCATTCAGTGCAACTACACACCATATGACGGAGATGAAACTTTCCTGGAGGGACCTACAGAGGCAACAGATAAACTGTGGGGAAAACTGCAGGAGCTGCAGAAAGAAGAACGTGCAAAAGGCGGCGTTCTGGATATGGAGACAGACGTTGTAAGCGGAATCACAG
>ENA-OOZN01000644-OOZN01000644.1-human-gut-metagenome-genome-assembly--contig:-NODE-644-length-31457-cov-3.350232_pt1 | contig 31457 bp, 18 predicted proteins | sample MGYA00241187_ERZ501397 | MGnify/ENA primary metagenome ERZ501397 (study PRJEB25962, sample SAMEA2042921) | human gut metagenome | biome: human gut; feature: human-associated habitat; material: faeces... | reverse complement strand
CTTTGCGGACATTTAAGAAGATATAAAAAGATAGTCAAAAAGACATATATAATTTACAAGAAATTATTTAGGATAAAGCAAGAAATCTAAAAAAATAGACAACATAGAGATATAGAAAACAACAGAAGTGTGTTACGATGCAGATAGAACCAATAACCAGGCAAAACGATAAGGAGGAAATCATGAAGGAGAGAACAAAGAGATTGCAGGCACTTTTCTGTGCACTTGCAGTAACGGCAACTTCTGTTGGCTCACCGCTGGTATCGGTCCCCGTATATGCGGAGGATACACAGGGAGCAGAAGATACTTCTGAACAGCCGGAAACAGAGAGCGGAAAAACAACAGATGCATCAGACAACGCGATATCAGAAAGTCCGGATCAGGCAGAGGAACCAGTGGAACTGATACCGGAGAATCCGAATCAGGAACCAGCGGCAGAGGACGAAGAGGACAGCGGTCAGGAAACAACAGTGGAGGCAGAAACGGCACAGATGCCGCAGGCAGCAGCGGTGCAGGAAGCACAGACACAGGAAGCTGAAACCGTAACGCCGAAAGAGGGCACACTGACAGTGAAAATCAACGGAACCGCAGCGAGCGGAGAAAGTCTGGAAACAGCAGTCACCGCCAGCGGAACGGAAGCTGCTGCAGTGACCCGTCTCGAACTGGTATCCGGTACGATCACACAGGCAGATCTGGCATACATCACAACCCTGACCAATCTGCAGGATTTTCATATGCAGCTGGGAAGCGGACTGAAACTGATCGGAAAGACCGGAAGTGCAACGACCGTGCTCGGAAAAAATACGGCAGTACTGAATTTTGCACCGAAAGCATCCGGAAGCAGCAAGGGTGCGCTCAGATCTGTGGAACTTGGCGGCGTGACCGAGATCCTGACCGGCGGAATCGTTTCGGATTCGGTAGAAACGATCAGCATGCCGGATGTTGTGAATGTGGGCATGAATGCGTTTAAGGGATTTGGATGGCTGGAGAGCGTCTCACTGCCAAAGGCAGAAACCATCGGTTCAAGTGCATTTTTTAACTGTACCAGAATGACCAGCATCACACTGGAATCTGTAAAAACACTGAAAGCAAGCAGCTTTGAAAATACAAACAGCCTCACAAAACTGACGTTACCGGCAACGATCCAGACGATTGAAAATATCAAATTTGGTACGGTACGCCAGGGAAATAAAGCGGGAACCCGACTGGTGATGAAAGGCATGACACCGCCGAAAGTGACAAAGGGAGCATTTTCCAGGATTTCCCAGAGCAAAATCTCTACCGTGACCGTACCGGCGGGCGCACTCGATGCATACCTGAACCAGGCAAATGCGGGAATCACTTCCGCAGGACTGATCGGTAAACAGAAGACCATGTGGAACAGCCTGTATCTGAGAGAAGAAGGCAGCTGTGCGGTAGAATATTATAATGAATATGATACGAATGCACAGGTAGCCTATGTGAAAGCCGGGGAAACTGTTCCGGTAGAAAAAGTACCTGCACCGGAAAAAGAAGGTTACCTGTTTAAAGGCTGGAATACAAAGAAGGACGGAACCGGGGAATCATTCGGCGTGGGAAGCACGGTGACGGAAGATCTGACGGTATATCCGATCTATGCCGAAGTGACCAATGTAAACATTTACCAGCAAGACGGCTCCGTAGCGACGATCCAGGTGGAAAAAGGTCAGGCAATCGGAGACAATCTGCCGACAGCACCGACGAAAGAGGGGTATCTCTTCACCGGCTGGAACACGAAAGAAGACGGAACCGGTGACGAAGTAACCGCTGAGACAGTAATTAATGGAGAAATCAATCTGTACCCGCAGTGGGAAGAAAATCTGCCGGATGTTATTAAAGGTCTGGTAAATGGAATCAGCGTGGATGGATCGAGTCTGGAAGATGCGATCAAAGACAGCAAGGTGGCTGTAGCTGATGTGACGAGCATCGAACTGGTATCCGGGGAGATCACACAGAACGATCTGGCATATCTTGCACAGATAACAAACCTGGAGAAATTCACGATGCATCTTGGTGAAGATCTGATCCTGCACGGAAAAGACGGCAATCCGGCAACGGTACTGGGACCGAACAGTGCGGTACTGAACTTTGCACCGAAGGCAGCAGGAAGCAGCAAGGGAGAACTGAGAGAAGTGCACCTGGAAGGTGTGACGGAGATTCAGAAGGGCGGAATCGTAAGTGATTCTGTAGAAATCGTAGACCTGCCGGATGCAACAGAAGTAGGAGATGATGCATTCAACGGATTTGGCTGGCTGGAGAAAGTTTCCCTGCCGAAAGCTGAGACGATCGGAATGCGTGCGTTCTATAAATGTACCAGACTGACGGATGTAACTCTGGAAGCAGTAAAAACACTGAAGAAGGATTCCTTCTATTATACAAACAGTCTGAAACGCCTGACGCTTCCTGCAACACTGGAGACAATTGAAAATATCCAGTTCGGAAGGGTTGGACAGGGAAATAAAGCGGGAACGCGCGTGGTGATGAAAGGAATGACCCCTCCAACCGTAGCGTCGGGAGCATTTACCGGAGTTTCCCAGACTACAATTTCTACGGTAACTGTACCGGCTGGTGCGCTGGATGCGTATCTGGCACAGATCAATGCAGAAAACAGCTCTGCGGGACTGATCAGAAAAAAAGAGACGATGTGGAACAATCTGTACCTGAGAGAAGAGGGCAGTTATGCAGTAGAATATTATAGCGAGTATGTCACCGGCGTGAAAGTGGCATATGTGAAAGCCGGAGAGGGAGTCACCGCAGAAAAGGTGGCATCTGCGACGAAAGCAGGAAATATTTTCAAAGGCTGGAATACAAAGAAAAACGGAACGGGAGAAGCCTTTGGAGAGGGAAGCGTGCCGACCAGAGATCTTACGGTATACCCTGTATTTGCAGCATCCTGTACCGTACAGATCCATCAGGAAGACGGAACGACAACGACCCTGGAAGTAGAGAAAGACCAGGCAATCGGAGAAAAACTGCCGACTGCACCGGAAAAAGAGGGTTATGTATTTAAAGAATGGAACACCAGCGCCGACGGAACCGGAACGACGGTGACTGCGGATACGATCATTACAGCCAATATGGATATTTATCCGGTTTACGAAGAAAATCTGCCGGATGTGATCAAAGTTCTGGTAAATGGCATCAGCGTGGACGGTTCAAGCCTGGAAGACGCGATCAAAGACAGTAAGGTAGCAGTAGCCGATGTGACAAGCATCGAACTGGTATCCGGGGAGATCACACAGAACGATCTGGCATATCTTGCACAGATAACAAACCTGGAGAAATTCACGATGCATCTTGGTGAAGATCTGATCCTGCACGGAAAAGACGGCAATCCGGCAACGGTACTGGGACCGAACAGTGCGGTACTGAACTTTGCACCGAAGGCAGCAGGAAGCAGCAAGGGAGAACTGAGAGAAGTGCACCTGGAAGGTGTGACGGAGATTCAGAAGGGCGGAATCGTAAGTGATTCTGTAGAAATCGTAGACCTGCCGGATGCAACAGAAGTAGGAGATGATGCATTCAACGGATTTGGCTGGCTGGAGAAAGTTTCCCTGCCGAAAGCTGAGACGATCGGAATGCGTGCGTTCTATAAATGTACCAGACTGACGGATGTAACTCTGGAAGCAGTAAAAACACTGAAGAAGGATTCCTTCTATTATACAAACAGTCTGAAACGCCTGACGCTTCCTGCAACACTGGAGACAATTGAAAATATCCAGTTCGGAAGGGTTGGACAGGGAAATAAAGCGGGAACGCGCGTGGTGATGAAAGGAATGACCCCTCCAACCGTAGCGTCGGGAGCATTTACCGGAGTTTCCCAGACTACAATTTCTACGGTAACTGTACCGGCTGGTGCGCTGGATGCGTATCTGGCACAGATCAATGCAGAAAACAGCTCTGCGGGACTGATCAGAAAAAAAGAGACGATGTGGAACAATCTGTACCTGAGAGAAGAGGGCAGTTATGCAGTAGAATATTATAGCGAGTATGTCACCGGCGTGAAAGTGGCATATGTGAAAGCCGGAGAGGGAGTCACCGCAGAAAAGGTGGCATCTGCGACGAAAGCAGGAAATATTTTCAAAGGCTGGAATACAAAGAAAAACGGAACGGGAGAAGCTTTCGGAGAGGGAAGCGTACCGACCGATGATATCACCGTGTACCCGGTATTTGCAGCAGCATGCACGATCCAGATACATCAGGAAGATGGAACCACAACAAAACTGGAAGTAGAGAAAGGTCAGGCGATCAGAGAAAACCTGCCTGTAGCACCGACAAAAGAAGGATATCTCTTCAAAGGCTGGAACACCAGCGCAGACGGAACCGGAACGACAGTGACTGCGGACACGGTGATTACTGAAAATATGGATCTCTACCCGATCTTCGAGGAGGATATTCCACCGGTAGTGGAAGTAAGAGTGGTCTTTGATGTAGACGGACAGAAGAGTGAAGTGAAGGTAGTGAAAGGGGAAGCAATCGGAAGTAACCTTCCGGCGGACCCAGAGAAAGACGGATATACTTTCAAAGGCTGGAATACCAAAGCAGACGGAACGGGAGAAACCGTGACTGCGGAAACTGTAGTGACGGATGAGATGGAAGTATACGCCGTATTCGAACAGAACCCAGCACCGATCGAAGAAGTGAGAGTAGTTTTCGATGTAGACGGTGTGAAGAGCGAAGTGAAAGTCATCAAAGGAGAAGCGATCGGAAGTAACCTTCCAGCGGATCCGACGAAAGACGGCTACACATTCAAAGGCTGGAATACAAAAGCCGATGGAACGGGAGAAACCGTGACTGCGGAAACTGTAGTGACAGACGAGATGGAAGTGTACGCTGTATTCGAACAGAACCCAGCACCAATTGAAGAAGTCAAAGTTGTTTTTGACGTAGACGGTGTGAAGACGGAAGTGAAAGTCATTAAAGGAGAAGTGATCGGAAGTAACCTTCCGGCAGATCCGACGAAAGACGGCTACACCTTCAAAGGCTGGAACACCAAAGCGGATGGAACTGGAGAAGCTGTGACCGCGGAAACTGTAGTAACGGATGAGATGGAAGTATACGCCGTATTCGAACAGAATCCAGCACCGATTGAAGAAGTCAAAGTTGTGATTAACGTAGACGGTGTGAAGAGTGAAGTAAAAGTCATCAAAGGAGAAGCGATCGGAAGTAACCTTCCGGCAGATCCGACGAAAGACGGCTACACCTTCAAAGGATGGAATACAAAGGCAGACGGAACCGGAGAAACTGTGACCGCAGATACGGTGGTAAGTGACGATCTGGAAGTATATGCAATCTTCGAGAAGACCGAAACCCCGAAAGATCCGGAGAAACCGGATCCGGGAAAAGGCGATGATACGAAGAAACCGGAGACCCCAACCCCAACCCCGACACCGACCACGACTCCAACCAACACCAACACAACCAAAAAGAACAACACAACGACAGGTACCACAACACCTGCATCCAAAACAACCACAACAGCGCAGACAGCCAAAACGGTGAAAACAGCCGATGCCACACCACTGGCATCCACCGCAGCCGCAGGAGGACTCTCTCTGCTCGGTATACTGGCAGCCTTGTTTGGAAAAAAGAAAAAATAATCTGATACTCAACACTCCTGGAGTATAAAAAGAACCCCGCCCCGGATAAGAAGCGAAGCGATTCGCGGAAGATCCGGGGCGGGGTTTTGTAAAGATAAAACACGCTTGTTCTGCGAATGAAAACATGATATTATATAACCAGTCAGGAAAAAACAAGAAAGTAAAAGAAAAATGGGAAGTTCCCGTATCAGGATCAATGAATGAAGCGATAAAAGCATATCATAATTTTTGTCGCAGGCAGTAAAACATATCACAATTCATCAGACTCATCTGAAAAAATGTAATCATTTAATTCCTCAAAATCCAAAAATTCAGCCAATGTCATATTAAATGCGTTAGAGATTTTGTGAAGTGTAGATGCACGCGGATCTTTCGTGATTCCGCGGACGATATTGTCCAACGTCGATTGTTTCACACCACTCATAGTTGCCAGTTTATTTATGGAGATGTGACGCTGGTTGCACAAAGAACGTATTCGTTGTTGATATAATTCTGAATATTCCATGTATCCCTCCCTATATTCTCGATTTTACAATACTCATTTTGTAACTGAAAAAGTACGGAACAGTTCTCCAGATTCCTTTAACGGCTTAATAGTATCAAGACGAAGAGAAAAACTTACCCATATACGGGTTATGAGAGGGGATAAATCAGATATACTTGCATATACATGAAAAAAATGCAGATAAATATCATATGAGGAATGAAAAACAAACAAAAGGAAATTTATTTGTAAATAAACAGGGGGAAACAACTGAAAAATGAGTGAATTTTCACAAAAGTTATCGGAATATATCAAACAGAAAGATACAAATGTATATATGTTGGCAAAGTACTGCGGTTACGACCGGGCGAATATGTATAAGCTGATCAACGGAAAGAGAAATGCGCCGGATGCAGAATTTGTCAAAAAACTTTCGGAATATCTGCACCTGTCACCATCGGAAGAACAGGAGTTGACAGAAAAATATCATATATCTGTCATGGGATATGAAAATTACCACAGACGGAAAAATATCATGAAATTCCTTTCGGAATTTACACTGACAGAAAAGAAGAACTCTGCCTTGTCAGAAATTAATGTAATAACAAAAATGGACGAGACAAAGGAAAACATCACATTAAAGGGAGCATATGAACTGGAATCTGCGCTGCTTTGGATGATTGTGGAAGAAACCGGTAAATCACAGGGAGAAATTACCATGATCATGCAGCCGGAGATTGATATGTTAAATAGTATTCTTGGTGTGTGCGGGAGAACCGAAAACAACATCCGGGTGGATCATATTGTATGTCTCTCCGACCAGCCGGACAAGATCGAAGACGGAAAACTGTATAATCTGGAGTGCCTGAAAAAGATCTTACCATTATATAATTATAACTATGACTACAATACATGGTACTATTATGGAAATGTGAAATACACAGACAATGCATTTGTGATGTTCCCATATATGGTTATGACTTCGGAATACGCATGTCTGATATCTGCGGATATGAAAAATGGCTGTCTGACCAGAGACAAAGAACTGATTCAAATGCTGACAGAACGATTTGAAAAATTCAGAAAAAAATCCCGGCGCCTGATCAACTGTATCGGCAATATTATGGAGCAGTTCGAAGAGGTGGGCAATACAGTATCAACCAGATATGCGGGCTACAGCCTGCAGATGGAACCGTGTCTGATGGGATTTCTGGATCGGGAAATGATAGAAAAATACCTGACACAGCAGATGCCGAACAGAGCATTTCTGGTAGAGGCAACAACGGCGTACTGTGAAAAACTGTCTGCACAGAACATTACCTATATTTTTAGCATGGAAGGTCTTTTCCACTTCCTGGAAACGGGAAATATCAGAGAACTGCCGCCGGAACTGTATGAAAAACCGGTACTGGAAGACAGAATCCGGATCGGAGAGAAGATACTGAGCCTGGAGAAAGAAAAACGAGTCCGAATTTTAAAACAGGGAATCGGGCATCCGGAGACAGATGTAAATATATTTGTAACATCGGAACACGGTTTGCTGCGTGTGTCGGTTCCGACGAAAAGAGTATTTCTGGATATGATTCTGGAAGAATCCGGAGTACTGTATTCCTTCTATGATTTCTGTGAAAGCATGGGAGCAGGCATGTTTTATGGAAAAGAAGAGGCAGAAAAGATGATCCGTGAAAAGATAAAGATGCTGCGGGAAAACTGACACGGAAACGGACACACCGGAATAAAAAAGATGAAGAGTATAAAAATTGTCGTAAGAAGCAATTTTTATACTCTTTTTTTCGAAAATACAGGAAAAATGTGGAAATTTGTAAATAAAAACTGACACAAAACATGACACATATTGCCGGATAGGATAAGAAAAAAGTAAAATGTAATAAGAATTTTTTAATAAAATGTCTAAATCTAAAGGCAGGGAGGAAACAAGATGAAGAAAGCAAATGCACTAATGAGGAGAGTACTTTCTTTCTGTATGGTAGTAATGCTGGCAGCTGGTATGCTGGTAATCCCGTCAGAGAAAGTAGCAGCAGAAACATCTGCAAATCAGAACATTCAGGACGCAAAGAATGCAGTAGTACAGGTTATGGTTTGCGTTCAGAACAAATTAGGTGACTGGGTGAACCTGGTAGGTGGTACCGGATTCCTTGTAGGAACAGAGTCCAATGCCCAGTATGTTATCACCAATGACCATGTGGCAAACGCTACAAGTTCAAACTGGCTGTCTGATGATGTAATCGAAGGTATGGTTGCTATCAGTGAGAAAGAAGATTATACAAAAATCAAAACAAAAGTCCGTGTCGTACTGAAACGTGACTCTTATATTGACGCAAGTGTAGTACAGAGCAGTACAGAAGCGGATCTGGCAATCCTGAAACTGGAACAGCCGATTTACAACCGTGCACCGATTGCTCTGGATGCTGAGAATGAACCGCAGAGTACAGAAACAGTTTACACACTGGGATTCCCTGGAATCGTACAGGCTTACCAAGATGACAGAGTCTACACCAGCGATGATGTAACAGTAACAGATGGTTCCATCTCAAAAATCGCAGCAAGTTCTGCAATCACAGGAAGCCCGATCACTTACATCAACCATTCAGCAAGAATCTCCGAAGGTAACTCCGGTGGACCACTTCTGAATGCGGAAGGAAATGTTATCGGTGTAAACAGCTGGTCCGCAAGTACCGATCAGACTTCTTACTACTACTCCATCCAGATCAGTGAGGTAACTGACCTGCTGGATGCTATGGGTATCGATTATATGAAAGCTGGCGAAAAACCGAGCGACGGTACTGACACAGAGGGAACAGATGAAACAGATGAAACAGATCCGGCAGCGGGAACAGACGGAGAAGAAACCGAAGAGCCGGGTGCAGCAGTAGAGCCTACCGCAGAACCGGACAACAGCGCAGCAGAAGCACTGATGGCAGATCTGAGCGCAGCAATCAAATCTGCAAAGAAATTAGACACAGACAAATACACAGAAGAATCTGTAAAAGCATATGACGAAGCGCTTGCAACAGCAGAGAGTACAGAAAAACTGGGAGCGCTTGCAACAGAAGATGAGATCCAGAAATCTCTGGACGGACTGGATGAAGCAAAGAAAGGACTGGAAGAAAAATCCGGACTGAGCATGCAGATGATCATCATTATCGCAGTTGTAGCAGTTGTACTGATCATCATAATCATCCTGATCGTTGTGATGAGCAACAAGAAGAAAAGAGAACAGGAAGAAGCAGCTAAGAAAGCAAACTCCATGCGTCAGCAGCAGGCTATGAACATGAACAACAACATGCAGGGTGGCTTCCAGCAGAATCAGGGATTTGCTCCAAGAGATACTTCACCATTCCACAACGCAGATGACGGATCCACACCAACCGGTATTCTGAATGACGGAAGCAGTGCTACCACAGTTCTTGGAAACGCAGGTATGCCGACAGCAACGCTGATCAGAAAGAAAACAGGTGAGAAGATCACAATCAATAAAGCTGAATTCCGTATCGGTAAAGAAAGAAGTAAAGTAGATTACTGCATCAGCGGAAACAGCAACATCAGCCGTACACATGCAATCATCGTATATCGCAACGGTGCATTCGCAATTGTTGATAACAACGCTACAAACGGAACTAATGTAAACGGTGTAGCTGTACCGGCAGGAAAAGAACGGGCGTTAACAGGAAATGAAACCATCCGTCTGGCAGACGAAGAATTTCTGTTTCGTGCTTAATAACTGAATAATGAATGTGAGGTATGAGGATGATTTATAAAATAGCAGCCCACAGTGATGTGGGAATTGTGAAAAAGACAAATCAGGACTCAGTACTCGTGAAAATCGCACAGACAAACCATGATAAGGTTTGTCTGTGTGTCGTGTGTGACGGAATGGGCGGTCTGGCTGATGGTGAGTTGGCCAGTGCAACAGTGATCCGGGAGTTTGATCAGTGGTTTATCAACAAACTCCCCGGCTTGCTGGAAACACCGGAATTTCCAATGGATGAACTTCGTGTACAGTGGGACGACCTGGTAATGCGGCAGAACAAGAAACTGGCAAAGTATGCATCCGGAATAGGGACACGCATGGGTACAACAGTCGTAGCTTTTCTGGTTGTGGATGACAAATATTACATCATGAACATCGGCGACTCGAGAGCTTACATGGTTTCTGATGCCATCTATCAGCTGACGAAGGATCAGACCTATGTGCAGTACGAGATGGATCTGGGACATCTGACCTGGGAACAGGCACAGACCCATCCACAGAGAAATGTACTGCTCCAGTGTGTAGGAGCATCGGATGAGATCCACCCGGATTATTTTGTGGGAGATGCCAATCCGGACACCACCTTTATTCTCTGCTCCGATGGATTCCGCCATGTGATCTCGCCGGATGAGATCTATGAGAAGTTTCGTCCGGAACTTCTGGAGAACGAAGATATTATGCTTCAGAATATCGTCTCACTGGTGGAACTGAACAAATCCAGAAAAGAAGTGGATAACATATCGGCAGCTGTTATCCGGACATGTCGGGAGGGATAAGCATGCTGCAGATAGGTTCTTATGTAGACGGAAAATACAAAGTATTAAATAAGATCGGCCAGGGCGGTATGAGTGTCGTCTACCTGGCATTGAATGAAAAAGCAAATAAAACATGGGCCATCAAAGAGGTCCGAAAAGATGGACAGCAGGATTTTACCACAGTCAAACAGGGGCTGATCGCTGAGACCAATATCCTGAAAGAACTGAATCACAAATACCTGCCAAGTATCATCGATGTGATCGACGACGGGGATTCTTTCCTGATCGTTATGGATTATATCCAGGGAAAATCACTGGATAAGATCCTGAAGACGAGCATGGAAAAAGACGGACTTCCCATTGCCCTGGATGATGTGATTTCCTGGGGCAAACAGTTGTGTGAAGTATTCTATTATCTTCACACCAGACCAAATCCGATTATCTATCGTGATATGAAACCGGGTAATGTCATGCTGAAACCGGACGGGGAGATTTCCCTGATCGACTTCGGTACTGCCCGAACCTTTAAACAGGGAAACAGAGAGGATACCACCTGTCTGGGAACACCGGGATATGCTTCCCCGGAACAGTATGGCGGTAACGGACAGTCTACACCGCGAAGTGATATCTACTGTCTGGGCGCGACACTGCATCACCTGATTACAGGAAGAAATCCTTCACCGACGCCGTTTAACTTTCCGAAGATCACACAGTGCCGGCCAAGTCTGGTAGATGAGATCCCGAGAGAAGATATGAACAAATTGCTCGGTCTTGAGATGATCATAGACCGGTGTACACAGTACGAACCGGAGAATCGATACGAGTCCTGTCTGGAAATGCTCTATGACCTGGAACATATCGAGGAGCTGAGTTTACCGTACAGAAAAAAACTGAAACACAAATTGCTCGGTTTTGGGGTCAGCGCAGCGATCGCTGTATTATGTGGAGGCGTTTCACTGGGCTGCATGTTTATGGAAACAAAAACAGAGCAGAGCGGTTACGATTACTACATTGATCAGGCGGAAAAAAGCGATGGCGCTGCGAAAGGCGATTATGCGAAAAAAGCAGTGGCGATCGATCCGGCAAACGAAGAAGCGTATCTGCTGTACCTAGAAGCTCTGCGAGATGACGATGACGGATTCTCGGGACAGGACAGTCAGGACTTTAAAGCACTGTTACAGCAGAACTCCGGAAGACAGACCTATGAGGAAATCTTACAGGACAATGCAGATGGTTATGTGGAACTGGCTTACGAACTGGGAATGGCATATTACTTCCCGGGCGGAGCAGGAAAACCATCCGGTGATAAAACAGTTGCCAAAAAATGGTTCAGTATCGTAGCACAGTCAGTGCTTCCGGACAGCGACCTGAAAAGCTTCGGACTGGATGCGTCGACCAAATTATCGGCGGATAAGATCCAGGAATACGATATCGATACAGATCTGGTAAAAACATTCCTGAGTATCTGTACCTATCAGGAAAAGGTAGGAGAGAACGATAAAGTTACCGGAGAGATCAAATATTCCTATGAAGACTTCTGGCTGGAACTGAACAGTCTGGTTGCAGACCTTCCGGAAACAGTCAGCACAGAGAGCCGTGAGAGACTGACACAGCTTCGACTGCTGAACGATGTGGCATATCAGCTGTACGACAAAGCAAAATACTTTGTGGCAGACGGCGGTGTGGACAAATCCACATTCAGTCAGGCGCTGGAAGCAATCGAAAACAGAGTATCCGGTGCCAATACCGGATCCAACCAGATCGCGGAACAGACACGGGAAAATACACTGAATATCATAGCAAGTGCGAAAAAACAGCTGGATTCTCTGTATGGTTCCAACTCAGAAATCGTAAAGGGTGGAGGTGAGCAGTGATGGATAAGGCACAAAATATAGAGCAGCAGATCAAGCTTCTGAGCAATCTACGCCTTGGTTTTGGAATCGCTGCATTACTGTTCCTTGCACTGGCGATTTTCCTTTTCTTCTATCTGAAGATTCCACAGGTGTTCAGTGAATACCGTGGAAAGAGCGCACAGAGAGAACTGGAAGCGATGGCAGCCAACAGCAGCGAGTCCGGTCGTATCGTAACTTCAGATAAGAAGAGCAAGGGGAAGAAAAAAGGAAACAGTGAGAACATACAGCGACGTCATTACACCGACAGCCTTACGGATGATCTGAGTCAGAGAATCAGCCAGGAGATCAGTGAGCCGACCGGTCATATGGGCGCGGCGATGGCGGAAGCAGCTGTAACAGGATCCGAAGCGACCGATGTGCTGAATCAGAATGTGATGGGAGGATCCGAAGCAACGGATATCCTGGATCAGAATGTGATGACAGGATCCGAGGCAACCGATGTACTGGATCAGAATATGATGGCAGGATCTGAGGCAACCGATGTACTGGATCAGAACATGATGACAGGATCCGAGGCAACGGATATCCTGGATCAGAGTATGATGGCAGGATCCGAAGCAACAGATATCCTGGATCAGAGTATGATAGCAGGATCCGAAACTACCGGAACTCTGAGAGAAGAAGCTCCGGCAGTGCAACATACGACAGCACCGCAGCAGGAAGGAACTATGGTTCTGGATCCGGCGATGCTGGCAGCAACATCAAACAGTGTGTTTGAGATAGAAAGAAGTATCATTCTGATACACACAGAGAAGGTGATCTGATGGAAAAGAAGAAAAAAAAAGCGAGACTTTTAAATGATGCATCTATGGGATTTTTCCTTTTATCGTCACTGATCATTCCGTTACTCCCGTTTGCCGATCAGGAGAAGCATCCGGCAGTGGCAATCTTCGCCGGAGGACTTTTCTGGATAGGACTGATATGGGGATGTTTCCTGTACTACCTCAGTTACAGAAAAGTCAAAAAAACCAAAGGCTACCAAACCCTGGCGGCAACCGAAAAAATCGGAGCAATTGCATTTGGTTCTACACAGGAAGGTCTGATCGCAGACATTGCATTCATCCCGGGAATCCTGATATCGATTCTGGGAACCTTTTTCGTCGTGTTACCAAACGCAGTGATGCTGATTGCCATGTGGGTGGCTATCGTATCCTGCTATGGACACTTCGTATTAAACGGAAGAACATACAAGTTTATACATAAAAGAAAAGTAAAAAGATACAGAACCAAGGAACAAAAAGAAACAGCTGAAACAGAAGAACAGCTGGAGGAAGGAGTCTGAAAACATGAAACAAAGAGCAAAGAGACTTATGGCTCTCTTTATGGCAGGTGTTTTCGCACTGTCTACCTGCATGACATCCGGACCATATACGGTTATGGCAACGGAAGCGGGTACGGCAGGTGTAACGACACCGTCAGAAGGAACCCCAACAACCCCATCCCAAGGAAGTACAACAACGCCGGATAATACCACACCAAGCGGTACACCGGAAGAAGGCGGAACAACAGATCCGGAACCGGAGGCACCAACACAGCATATATATAATGTAAAATTACCGGAAAAGATCAAAGATGTTGATTGGGGGAACCTGCAGGTGACTTATGGTGAAGAAAAAGTCGCTGTAACTGCAGAAAATACAATAGCATTGAATAATGTGATCACTGACAGCAGTGCAGTAGGAATAGAAAGTGATAACTACAGCTTTGCAGATATAACAGTAAATGAAGGGACTATTAACGTAGCAACTGCAACTCCAAAGTTAAGTAATCCTGAAGTAAAAGGAAAAAGAACTACACTTTCTATTGATGAAAAAGGAGAATATAGCATTTCTAATATTCCGGATGTATGGAAAGATAAAGTTACTTGGTCTGTTCAGCCTGGAGCAGAAAACATTACTACAGACGGTGTAAGCCTGGAAGAACAGGAAGATCATACGAAGATCAAAGTAATAGTATCTAAAGAAGGATATGAAGGTGCTAATGAGAAACCGGAAATCTTAGTCGCTCATATTGGCGAAGTTCAAATAGGAACATTTAATTTTAATGTCACCAAAAAAAATCCAGAACTTTCGCTGAAAGCAAATCCGGAGCCACCTGCGGGATGGAAAACGGAAATTAAACTTTTGGTCTCAGGCGAAAAGGATTTCAATGAAAAAGTCATCGTCTCTGATGAAAATGGTCAAACGCAGGAAGTGGCTGTTGAAAATGGAAAAGCCGAAGAAATCAACTGGAATCTTTCTTACTGGACAAAAGATTATAAGTTTGTAGTAACTTATGCAGGAGATAAGGTATATAAGAGCGAAAGTATCTCTTTAGCATACAACGTGGATAAAGAAACGCAGCAATTTGAGTTGACACAATCTGCAGAGCAGGAAGATATTACTTATGGTGGAAGTGAAAAACAAATTGCATCTATTGCGGGAACTAAAAGCAACGATATTCATCCGTGGAATTATTCATATGAATGGGAAAATGGTAATAATGGTGGTGCTGCCATAAGAGTGGATGGTGAAAAACTGTTATTCACACCTGGTCAGGCAGGAACGTACAAAGTTACGATTAAACGTTCCAGTGAAGACTATAATGAGTGTAGCTGCACATTAGCAATTACAGTTAAAAAGAAAGCACTTACTGTTAAAAATGTAACTGCAACAAATCGAGTTTATGATGGAACAGATAAAGTAGAAGTAACTGCAGCCGTTGATACATCTGAGATACTTGAAAAAGATAGACCAGCAGGTGAAAGCTTGCAATTGACAACTGCTGGTAAAGTGCAAGGAGATGGAAAGCTTGAAGGAAAAGATGCTGCGAAGGATAAAAAAGTAGAATACGAAGATTTTAGCCTTGGTGAGGACTTAAATAGCAACTATGAGTTGGTGTATGCAAATAATAAGAAACCGGATGTTAAGGTTGATATAACAAAAAAAGAATTAACATTGGCAGTGGTTTTAGATCCTTCGGCAGAAAATGTCAAATCTGCAGAAAATAAAAACTTATATCTGGAACGTCAGTATACGGACTATAAGGATTTATCCGATGAAAACAAGAATAAAGTTATAAAAGTTGTTGCTGATACTGAAGGATTTATTAAAGGCGAGTCAGCGGAAGACTTAGCAGGATATAAAACGCCTGATGTTACAGTAGATAGTGATCTTGTAAAAAGTAAATTTTCTGGAGAAAAAAGATGGGATATAATAGATAACGCGCTTATTCCAGATGAAAACAGCACGTATGATGCAACAAATAACTATAAATTTAATTTTGAAAACGCAGCTAAAGCTAATTTGAAATTAACTCCGCAGAGTATTGATGAGAAAATTTGGAAAGAATTGCTAACAGTTGCAAGTGATAGTCAGAATGTCTATCAGAATAGTACTGATAAGAAAATTTACTATAGTGAACAGCAACCAAAGATTAATTGGAAAATTGATAGAAGCGTGCTTCCGGTACAATTAAATACAGATTTGAGTTATGAATATAATGAAGTTCAGGTTTCACATGATAAAAAAAGCTGGATAGCAGGGGCATCTTATGAACCTAAAACAACAAGTCCCGAGAATAATACTGATGTTATATATGTCAGATTAGCAAATGAATCTGGGGGAATGACGGAGCCGTATATGTTAACTCTTAATCTTGATGATGAGGCACCAAGTGCGACAATCAAAATCAATGAAAATGAATCCGTATATAATTTTATGGGAAAAATTACATTTGGTTTATTTAATCAAAAAGGATTTGTTGCAGATATTTCAAACATAAGGGATGAGTCGAAAAAAGAAAATAATCCCCAAAATCATTGCTCAGGAATCAAAAAATGGAGTTATTTGGTAGAAAAACTGGAAAAAGATACCCAATTTGCAAGCGAGGTTGAAGAGTCGGAAGATACAGAAAACGCAGAGACCGTAAAAAAATTATCATATGATAATTTTAAAGAGGTAGAAAGTAACGGAAAAAAAATAAATCTCGGAAGTGAAGAGGATCCAGGAAATTTTGCCGTTTTTGTATTGGTAGAAGACAATGTAGGAAATAAGGCTTTATATGGGTCAAATGGCGTTATCGTTGAGAATGTACCTGTAAATAGTCTGACATTGGAATATGGAAAATATGGAACATCAGATGAAAATACGATTGGTGAAGAGACGAAAAAGGCAGAAACAATACCAGACTATTATAGTGAAGAAGATGATGTTTCTTATTTTAAAAATGATATTTCCATTTATGCCATAGCAAAAGATAATACTGAAAACAATTATTCAGGAATCAAGAAAATTGAAGCGAATCTTACAAATCTTGATACAAGTGAACAGAAAAAATTAATTGAATATTCTGCGGAGAATAAATTAAACGATGGTTGCACTTTAGATGAGCTAAAGAAGTATTCTACAGTAACAACAGAGAGCAGAAATGTTACAGTACAGGATGGTGACTGTGTAAAGTATCAGGTTACTGCTACAGCAGAGGATGGAGCTGGCAATAATTTTAAAGATGAATCAGTAGAAAAAACGTTCGTAATAGATAGAAAGCCACCGAAAGTAAAAAATAGTATAAATAGAGGTGAAGACTACTTAGACGGTGGTAGATACTATTCAAATAAAGATGTTGTATTAAAAACGGAGATTACAGAGCGTTTTACTGATGAGTCGAGGATTACCATTAACTTACAGAAAGATGACGAAGAGGTAAAAAGTTATACGCTGAAAGAATGGATTGCATTATGTGAGAGTGATAATGACAACAATCAAGGGTATAAAATTTCTTTCGACAAAAACGAAAAAATTTCTAGCAGTAATGATTATTACGGAACAATTACATTTACGATACCTAGGAAGAATGAAGGAAATTATAGTTATTGGGTAGAAGTAGAAGATTACGCTAACAATTCAAATGTATCCAATAATACAATTAATTTCTGCATTGATATAACTGCTCCTGAAGTAGATGTCACATATAAATCTGCACAGAATGGAACGATAGCTGTTAGCAATGATCCCAATACCATTGCATATCTGAACGGACAGAATGATTCTTTTACGGGAACGATTACAGTAAAAGAGAAAAATATGATGCCGGTTGATAAAAACGTGGTAGATTGTGTTTACGATGGTGTAAATGCTTACAGATACACAGGAGATTTTGGGGAGACAGCACAACAAGACTGTAATAATGTAGAAATCAGCGGAAGTTTAACTTTAGACAAGTTAGCTGGTGATATCAAGGATAAAAACAGATGGACAAATGATGACAGTGAGCATACTTACAAATTTACGTGTACGAAGGAAGCAAACTATAAATTCCCGAATTTCACAGTAACAGATCTTGCTGGTAATCCAGCAGAAAAAGCAAAGGGTGCCGCAAATATTACTCTGGACTGGACAGTACCAACTGGAGATATTCAGGTAACCAATCTGATTTCTGGTGGAGAGAATGGAGGCAAGGAATGGATTAATACTTTCCTTAACGCACTTACCTTCGGATTATATGGTAAAGATTATGTCGATGCGACTATTACAAGCACAGATATAAGAAAAGATGCGGAAGATACTATAGTTGGTAGTGGTTCCGGTATTGCAGAAAAGAGTTATTATCTGGCAACTGATCTTATGTCTGAAGATGCTCTTAACAAATTAAGCAGCACACAGTGGACTTCTTACAATGGCAGAATAACAATGGCTGCAAGCAGAAGCTACATTGTCTACGAAAAAGTAGTAGATAAAGCAGGAAACCTTGCATACTACAGTTCCGACCGTGTTATCGTCGATAAGCAGAACCCGCAGCCGGAAGTAACCATCACACCGACTACACCGGGATGGGGCAAAGGTGTTTACAGTGCATCTGACAATCCGGGATTTGATGTTTATGTAGTAGATCCGGCAGGTTCCGACGGATCCTGTGCTGGTCTGGCAGAAATTAACTGCACGATTACAGACAGAACCACAGGTCATTCAAAACCGGTTCCGCTGGCAAGCTTCAGCGCAACAAGCGCACCGGAGGCAACTTATAGAACACATGTAAGTATCGATCCGGCAGAATTCTACAGCAACGAAGTACAGGTTACAGTAGAAGCAAAAGACCATTCCACAAACCCTGCAACGGTAGAGTCACAGGTTATTAAGATCGATAACAAAGCGCCGATCGTAACATTCTCCTTCGATAAGAGCGATGTTCACAATGGCAAATACTACAACAACGACAAGACACTGACGATCACAGTAGATGAACGTAACTTTGATGAAAGCTACAAACCGCAGGTAACTTCCACCGCAGGTGGCGGATACAGCATCAGTGGATGGTCTCATAATGGTGAGATCCATACAGCTACCGTAACCTTCAGTGGAGACAGTGATTACACAGTAACTTATGACTGCTACGACCTGGCAGGTAATAAGTCCAACACAGAGAAACTGGAGGAATTCACCGTAGATAAGACAAAACCGGCGATCCAGGTTTCTTATGACAACAACAATGCATTAAACAATGACTATTACAAAGATGCAAGAACAGCAACAATCACGATCACCGAGCATAACTTTAACCCTGGTGAAGTGACAGTGACAACAACAGCACAGCTGGACGGCGCACCGGTTGCAGCACCTGGTGTAAGCGGATGGTCAGGATCCGGAGATACTCATGTAGCTACCGTGTCTTATTCCGCAGATGCTGATTATACATTTACGATCAGCGCAACAGACCTGGCAAGCAATGTATCTGAGCCGTATGCAACCGATAATTTCACGGTTGACCAGACAAAACCGACTGTTGAGATCACAAACATCGAAGATCATTCCGCAAACAACGGAGAAGTAGCTCCGGTTGTTACCCTGAATGATATCAACTTCGACAGCAGTAAGACCGTCGTACACCTGACAGGTGCAAACAAGGGAGAGGTAGATACCACTGGTATGTATACTTCCGCAGCAACTGCAAAAGGTCAGACACTTACCTTCCATAACTTTGCAGAAAACATGGATGATATCTATACACTGACTGCAGAAGCAACAGATAAAGCAGGTAATGTATACAGTACTTCCAAGATGTTCTCTGTAAACCGTGATGGTTCTACTTATATGTATGACAGCTACACAGACGAACTGATCAAGAATGGTTACACCAATGATCCGAAGAATCTGGTAGTATCCGAGATCAACGTAGATACCCTGACATTCCAGGAACTGACAGTGACAGAAAACGGTACACTGAAGACTCTGGAACAGGATAAAGATTACGAAGTAAAAGAATCCGGAAGCGAAGTAAGCTGGAAAGAATACAAGTACACCATCAATGCATCCAACTTCGAAGAAGAAGGAGATTACAATGTTTCCATCTACTCCGAAGACCGTGCAACCAACGTAACAACCAATACATCCAAGTCCAAAGATATCCTCTTTGCAGTGGATAAGACTTCACCGGTTATCGCCCTGTCCAACATCGAAGACGGCGGAAGATACAAAGTAGAAAGCCAGAAGTTCACAGCCAACGTAGACGATAACATGGCACTGGATAAAGTGGAATATTACGTAGACGGAAAACTGCAGCAGACATTTGACGCATCGGAAGTTGCAGCACAGAGCGGTTCTCTGGAACTGAGTGTGGATTCTTCCAGCAAATTCCAGAAAGTATCTGTCAAAGCTTACGATAAAGCAAACAACGAAGCAACATCCGCGGATGCAGATGTTCTGGTATCTGCAAGTTCATGGGTACAGTTCTACAACAACAAACCGGCATTCTACGGTACGATTGGCGGTGGAGTTGCAGTTCTGGCAGCAGCTGTAGCAGCAGGCGTTCACTTCAGTGGAGCCGGAGCCGCAGCAGGAACAGCTGGTGCAGCCGGCGCAGGTGGCTTCTTCTTCCTGGCCGGAAAGAAAAAGAAAGATGAAGAAGAAACAAAATAAAATCTAAAACAAGCTGAGACAGGCTGCTGCTAAAAGAGCAGCAGCCTGTTCTGCTTTGTCAGCATACAGTTGTCGGTTGGAAGAGAACTCTATGCTGAGAGCGCAGAACAGGAAAAGAGGGATCACATATGAAAAAGGCATGCGAAGAATATTTGATATACGGGGTCAGGAATCGATCATGGATCGATCCGGAGAGTCTGGGATGTATCCAGAGGCAGGAAGTGGAAGGTGTGTTATATACGCAGGTGATCCCGAAAGATACCGGTGTATTGTGTTTCTGGAATCACCGTGGAATGAAGACCCTGGAGAGCCGGATCGGGGAATCCGGGGAGAACGAATTTGTCACACAGATCACAGGACTTCTCGAAGTCTTACAGAGGATAAAAAGACAGGAACAGCTCAGTCTCGACAGTGTAGTGCTGGATGCGGATACGATTTATGTGGATGAGAGTGATGGGGAGATCTTTTTACCGGTGCTGCCGGTGAAGGCCGAGACAGGAGAATGGGAAGGTAAGTTAAGAAAAGCAATCTGTACACTGCTGGAAAAGAGTAAGGCAAAAGGGACGGAATTCGGACAGTCTTTGCGGGTTTTACTGAGCAGTGAACTGGTGGAGCCGGAGAATCTGAGTCGGAATCTTCAGCTGAAGGTGCAGAAATTACAAGAAGAAGCAAGCCGGAAAGCGATGGTTCGTACAGAGTCGGAAAAGGAGAAAAAAGCTTCCACAGAAGAACTGAACTGGAAAGCAAAGATGGAAAAGAGTGTGCAGGGAAAAGCCGTACACAAGCCGGAGAAAAAAGAACCGGAAGAAACGACAAATGGTGTATTTTTCCGGCGATTTCATGAGAAGCCGGAGGAGAAACCCGAGACAGGAGTGGTTTCCGGAAAACTGGATGCACAGCCTTCGGAAGAAAACATAAAAAAAGATACACAGGTGCTTCGAAAAAATATGCTGAATACAGGCAATATCGGGGCAACATCCGGGTTCACAAGTGTCGCGCCGGTACAGTTGAATCAGAAAAAGGAAGGTGCTGCGGAGTCGCAGAAGATGCCGTCTCAAAATGCACAGAAGCAGTTGCATTTTGTATCGTTTGGAACTTCCGCGGGAGTGGATATTCTGATCGACAAGTCTTATTTTGTTCTGGGAAAATGGGCAGCTCAGGTGGATGGAGTGATCGGTTATACGCCTACCATCAGCCGGACGCACTGTGCACTTCACAGAAATGGCGAGGATGTATATATCGAAGACCTTGGAAGTGCCAACGGAACATTTGTCAATGATAAGAGGCTGGAACCATACGAAGGTGTGAAGATCACACCGAAGGATACGATCCGGCTTGCCAGAGAAGGATTTGCTATTGCTTATAGATAATACAGGTGGGACATGAACGAAGAAAAGAAAATTGTAATTGTAACAGAAAATGAAGACCAGATGTTGCTGCTGGCATGTATGTTTTTGCGTCATGGAAAAAGCAACCTGGAATTGTATTCGGACTGTGCGTTTATCAGGGAACCACAGAGTATCGGCTGGCTTCTGACAGATGAGAAAAGTGTGGATTTTGTGCCGGTGATTTCGGGAAGTGTAATCGTTTTTGGAACAGGCAGTGAGAGACAGGAATCCGGGAAACTGTTTCTGGATATCAGTCAGTCGTCGGAACTTATCTATCAGAAATTTCAGGAATATGTCAGCCGACCGCCGATGCCGCAGCCGATACCGGAACCTGTACCGATGCCGGAAAATAAACAGACAAAATTATATCTCAGTATGGCTCTGGTAGGAGGATCCGGAAAGACAGAGGGAACGATTGTACTTGCCAAAAGACTGGCGCAGCAGGGGAAAAAGGTGTTGTATATCAATCTGGAAGAAGAACAGGATTTTGGATTTTTCCTGGGAATTGCAGATAAAGTATTGGATTCTGCTCTGGACAAACCGGTGAATGAACTGGTGGTTATCCGGCAGGGAGACCTTTCTTATCTGTATCCGATACAGATGGAACAGTCGGAAGATGAGATGGCGGAACGTTATATCGGTCTGCTGCGGGAGATACGCAGAGCGAATCTGTATGATGTGATTCTGGTCGAGATACCTGCGAAAAAGGACTGGTACATTATATGTTTACAGGAGATAACGGATAAAGTACTGGTTTTTGTCAGACAGGATGCTGCCAGCGCGGCAAAGCTGGAAAGTCTGGAACGGGAAAAGGGAATGGATATGGAATATCTCTATATTTGCGGTCTGTATGATAAGAACAGACAGAATCGTCTGGAACATATGGAGATTACGGAGTATGTTCCCTACACCGGGGATGAATCCGTGGAAGGATTGCTGAAGAATGACTGTATGAAAGCAACAGCAGAGATCCTTCGATAAAGAAACGATAGATTTGGAGTATATATGTATATATGATACAGATTAAAACGAAGCACAAAGGAAATCAGCTGATTATCCGACATAAACTGAATCAGAACGAACAGGTGGCTTACCTGGAGCAGTCACTGATCGAACAGGGAGAGATACCGGATCTGATACCGGTATCTGTGCAGAACAGACTTCTGGGGCTGTGGATGCAATTCGTACTGGAAGACTGTGTTCCACTGCCGGAATATCTGGGAGCAGGGATCTCACTGGAACAGTTTTGTCGCTGTTTACTGGAAATCATTCATATTATACAGGACTGTGAATCTCACGGTATCAGCATCAGTAATCTGGAAGTAAGACCGCAGTATATTTATTATGATGTATCCAGAAAGAAGATCTGCATGTTGTACTGGCCGATTCATTCCATGAAGGAATATCCGAACATCCGGGCGATGTTTCTTGCACTGGCAGACAGTTATGTGTACAGTCCACAAGATCAAAATGCGTTTTTCCAGTTGACGTATCTGCTGGGAAAACGGGAAAAACTGGATCTTCTGGAGTGGGAGAAACAGATTTCGCTGTATACAGGGATTCAGAGGACAAAGCAGAGACAGTATCGGCTGTATCATATCAACAGACAGCGTTGGGTGGAACTGAAGAAATATCCGTTTTCTGTCGGACGGCAGCCGGGAACCTGTGACTATGCGGTACAAGATTCGCTGGTCAGCAGATGTCATTTTTCTCTGTTTGTGAAAGAGGGGCAGATTGGTATTCGCGATAATGGATCTGCGAATGGAACGATGGTGGACGGACAGTTACTGACCAGTGGACGGGAGTGTATCCTGCAGAATAAAAGTCTGGTTGTTGTGGGAAAACAGAGATTTCAGTTTTTTACAGAATAAAAAGAGTGGGGGAAGGAAACGATGGGATTGATCTTAGCAATTTACACAAATGATGCATATCAGGAGGTACATCTGCCGTTGATCGATAATGCGGATTATGATCTTTTGCTGCGTGCCAATGCCTATGGGCTTCGACGGGACATCCATATTTTTATGGATGTTCTGGAACTGCAGTGGAGATTTAAAGCTTCATCGGATTATGTGGTGATGCATTCGAGAGGAGAATTCCGGGATACGGCACTGGAACCGGGACAGATTCTTCAGATCGAAGCGGCAAGTGGAGATACGCTGGCAGTTCTCGTACTGGCTTCGCCGCAGGAATTGTCTGCATCCAGCAAATTCCGGATTCTTGGAAATACCATATCGATCGGTAAAGCAGAAGACTGTGATATCTGCTATCCGTCTCAGAGTATTATCTCGCAGCATCATGCACAGTTACAGATACAGAATGGAAGATGTGTGATCACAGATACCAGTACCAATGGTACTTATGTAGGAAATCTGCGTATGCATCAGTCACGGGAGCTTCAGTTCGGTGATCTGATCAATCTGTATGGTTTGTCTGTGATCTATCTGGGAGATATCCTGTCGGTCAGCTGTCTGGATGGACAGGTTTATGTCAATCCGGATAAACTGGAGATTTTATCTTTTCCGGAAGAGCCGAAAACGGCAGGAAAGAAAGAGGAGTTTCCGCCAAGTGAAAAGATCGTACATATTTCCCCTCGTGTGATTCCCAAGCTGTTTGAGGGAGAAGAACGGATTGACAATGTACCGCAGAAGAGGGAAGAAGATCACAAACCGGCGTGGATGAGTATATTGCCATCTTTCACTATGATGCTTCCGATGATGCTTGGGTATAGTCTGATGAGTTCCGGTAATATGGGAATGGGTATCTTTATCACAGGTGGATCAGCAGTTGTCGGTACAGCATGGGCGATTATCAATCTGCGTTACACGAAAAAAGAAAACAGAGAAAAAGAGCAGAAACGTCTGACTCGATATGAAGAATATCTGATTCAGTCTGCGGACCGTATCCGTGATAAGTTTGAATTCAACCGGCGTGCGCTGCTTGAGATGTATCCGGATGCGGCAGTGTGCAGTAGCTATACAGGAGATTCCGCGGAAATCTGGACACGTTCGAAACAGTATTCCGATTTTCTGTATGTTCGCCTGGGACTTGGTGAGATACCGTTCCAGGTAAAAATCAGTGTTCCGCATCAGGGATTTTCCATGATCGATGACGAACTGGCGGATCGTCCGGAGAATCTTGCGAAGAACTTTGAGACGATGCGGGATGTACCTCTGGGAGTGAATCTGGGAGAACATTCGGTTGTCGGTGTACTGACGGGTTCTGATCGGAATGCCGCCTTGAATATGTCCCGGGTTATGATCGCACAGCTTGCGGCGACCCACAGTCCTGCGGATGTGAAACTGGTGGCATTATACGATGAAAACTCGGAACATGCGAGAGAGTGGTCCTATGTGCGCTGGCTTCCGCATGTATGGAACGAGGAGAGAACCATGCGGTATGTGGCATCGAACGAGTCAGAGATTAATGATGTCCTGTATTCGTTGGCACAGATTTTGAGAAACCGGGCAGAGAGCGCACAGAGTGGCTTCGGTGCGCCGAAAGCTTTTTATCCGCATTATGTGATCCTGGTGGAAAAACCGGAGATGCTGGAATCCCAGATGATCTCCAAGTATCTGTACGAGAGCGGTGCAGCTCTTGGGGTAACGACTGTGATCCTTGCCAGCTCTTATGAGAAACTGCCAAGTGAGTGTAGTTTTATCATTCAGGATGATGAGAAATTCCGTGGCATCTATGGGGTAAGAGAAGGTGGAGACGAGCGCAGAAATGTAAACTTTGATATGGTCAGCTATCCACAGATGGATCATATGGCAAAACAGATGAGTATGTTGAAAGTCAACCAGATCGAAGCGAGCAGTGATATTCCGAATTCCATTACGTTCTTCGAGATGCTGGGAATCCACAGACTGGAAGAGATGAATGTACTGGAACACTGGAGAAAGAACCGTACGTATGAGTCCATGCGTGCACTGATCGGTCAGAAAGCGGGAAATAAAGACTGCTATTTGGATATCAACGAAAAATACCATGGTCCTCACGGTCTGGTTGCCGGTACTACCGGTTCCGGAAAAAGTGAAACGTTACAGACTTATATTATCTCTCTGGCAATGAATTTCAGCCCGCAGGATGTGGGATTTCTGATCATTGACTTTAAGGGTGGCGGTATGGCGAACCTGTTTTCCAAACTACCGCATACGATCGGTCAGATTTCCAACCTTTCCGGAAGCCAGGTGCGTCGTGCGATGGTTTCCATCAAGAGTGAAAACCGCAGACGTGAGCGGATTTTCGGGGAATACGGTGTAAAAAATATTGATGAATACACAAAGCTGGTGAAAAACCGTGAAGCCAGCGAACCGATTCCGCATCTGCTGATCATCATCGATGAGTTTGCAGAGTTAAAGAGAGAAGAACCGGAGTTCATGAGAGAGCTGATCTCCGTAGCACAGGTAGGTCGAAGCCTTGGTGTGCATCTGATCCTGGCAACACAGAAACCAAGCGGAACGGTAGATGACAATATCTGGAGTAATACGAAATTCAAACTTTGTCTGCGTGTGGCGGACAAACACGACAGTAACGATATGTTGCACAAACCGGATGCTGCATTCCTGACACAGACCGGACGTGGATATCTGCAGGTTGGAAATGATGAAGTATACGAACAGTTCCAGTCCGGATGGAGTGGTGCAGTCTATGATGCTGACGGAAACAGCGGAAAGAACGGAGCAGTGATCCTTGACCTTCAGGGAAGAGAGATGGCAAGCGGACATCGTTCCAAAGGTGAGAAGAAGAAAAAGACCCTGGTTCGCTGGATGACAGAGGTTGTCACGGTGATGCTGGCAGCAGGAAAAGACCAGGGGGTCGGAGAAGCACTGTTCCTTTGCAGCCGTGAGGAAAGAAGAACGCTGGCGAAAGAGACGATTGCACGTCTGAACGTAGCGGAAGAGAGATTTCCTGAAAATGCATCCAATATACATATCATAGAAGAGATGATCCAGTGCTGGCCGCAGTCCCATGGTACGGAAGCAGAGATTGCAGAAGAACTGATCGAGCAGTTCCAGACTTCCGGCAGGAAACTTCCGGAACAGAAAGAGATCACGCAGCTGGATGCAGTGGTTCGTTATCTGGCGGAGCTGGCTGAAAAGAATAATTATATCAACAAACAGAAATTGTGGATGCCGGAACTTCCGACACAGATCGCGATGAATCAGCTGCAGGGATACGAAGAAAACTCCTATCAGAATGGCAGCTGGCCACAGCATGAGAAAGAATTTGTTCTTTCCACCTATATCGGTCTGATTGACGATCCGGAAAATCAGATGCAGTATCCGCTGGTTCTTGATCTGGCATCGAAAGGGCATCTGTCTGTAGTGGGCGGTGTTACCAGCGGTAAGAGTACGATGCTGCAGTCTCTGGTATATGGTCTTGTGACCGGCTATTCACCGGAAGAAGTCAATATCTATGCAGTAGACTTCAGCAGCCAGATGCTGTGTCCGTTTGAAGAGGACGCACATGTGGGCGGCGTGGTTCTCGAAGGTGAAGATGACCGTCTGAATAAACTGTTTGGTATGATCGGAAGTATTCTCGCGGAGAGAAAGAAGATCGTAAAAGGAGGAAGTTTTGGTCAGTATGTGAAACTGCACGGACATAAACTTCCGGCGATTGTTCTGGTGATCGATGGGTATGCAAACTTCCGTGAGAAGACAGATAACCGTTTTGAAGATATTCTTCTGGAACTGTCCAGATCCGCAGAGGGATACGGTATTTTCCTGGTGATCTCTTCGGCAGGTTTCGGAGCAACAGAGTTGCAGAATAAGATTGCAGATAATATGCGGCAGAGTATCTGTCTGGAACTGGGAGATAAATACCGGTATGTGGAAGCGCTTCGTACTTCTCATTTTGATGTCCTTCCGGAAAATAATATCAAAGGTCGCGGTCTGGCGATCATTGATGGCAATGTACTGGAATACCAGGCGGTATTACCGATGCTTGCAGAGAATGATTACGTTCGTTCCGAAATGATCAAAGAAAAATGCGAACAGATGAGTGCAACATGGAATGGAAGAAGAGCCGCAGAGATTCCGGAGATACCGGAAAAACCGACCTGGAGTATCTTTACACAGCTGGATCGTTATCAGAGGATGATTCAGGAAAAGGCCGCACTTCCGGTGGCATATGTCCAGGAAGATGCTTCCCTGTTTGGTATCGAACTGGCGAAGACATTCTGTTATCTGATCGTCGGAAGAGAACGAACCGGAAAATCCGTGCTGCTTCGTAATATTGCATGTGCGGCAAGAGATATGGAAGGAAAACTGCTGTTTTTTGATCATGAAAAAGCAACAGATAAGACGACGGCAGATCTGACCGGAGCACAGTATGCATCTGATCCGAAGAGTTATTTTGAGAATATCAAAGAACTGATTACCGTTACCAACGAACGTGCTCCGCGACGGAAAGTATTACAGAATCAGGGGCTGGAGGATGAAGAAATCTACGAACAGATCCGTAAGGAATTCCCACCGGTATTTGTGTGTATTGCTGATCTTTCTTACTTTATGCAGACGATTTATACCAATCTGGAAGGCATCGGCAAGCTAAGCCCGTGGATGGAAAATATCTTTGCAAAAGGCCGGCTGTTAAATGTATTTTTCTTTGGTGTATTCAATGTGTCTGAGGCGGTGAGTATGATGGATAAGATTGCTTATCTGAACTTTATCAGTGAGAAGAACGGAATTGTCCTTGGTGGAGAACTGAGTAAACAGAATGTTCTTTCCTATACCAATATCAGTTACAACGAGCAGGTGAAACGAATGAAACCGGGACTGGCGTATGCTACGCTGGCAGAAGATAATCAGATGGTAGAACAGATCGTGATTCCGCAGAACAGGGGGACAGTAGTACAATGATTCAAATTCTGGCATATGGAGGAAAGGATGAAATGCAGAGTTTGCGTGACATGCTGATCTATCTGTCTGTGCAGTATGAAGAACTGGAATACACACTGAAAATCTTTACAACAATAAAAGACTGGGAAGAAGCCACAGCAAAGATGGATCAGATCGATCTTGTGATCTGCGATGTATCGGATCCACAGGCTGTGGAGATGCTGGTTCGGGCAAGGAAGAATTACAGGGAAGCAAAGATTATTCCGATTGCAGATGAACATATTTTACCATCGGTTTATGTAAGACCGGATATTTTTCCGTGTACGCTCCTGTGGAGACCACTGGAAACAGAAAAAAACAGGAATGCATTGCTGCAGATTCTGCAGACGTTTGTGGTGCAGAGAGAGGACGAAAAAGTATTTTATATCACAACGCGTCAGAAAACACAGACCGTACCGTATGGGAAAATCCTGTATTTTGAAGCGAGAGATAAAAGGGTTTATGTGCGGACGGAATTTCAGGAGATCGGATTCCACGGAACACTATCCGGGCTGGAAAAAGAATTGCAGGACGCTTTTATCCGGTGCCATAAAGGGTATCTGGTGAATAAAGATAAGATCCGCAGTGTGGACTGGTCACAACATCTGGTGCAGGTTGGAGAGGACTGTATCCTTCCAATCTCACGAAATTATCAGAGCAGATTAAGGGAGGAGTACCATGAAAGAAGCAATGGATGAGACAAGAATCTTATCCACCCTGGAAGTAAAGATCTGTATGCAGATCCTGGGTGTGGAAGAATGGAACTATTTTCCGATCTCTCTGGAGGAAGAAAATCTGGATCAGAGAATCATGGAAGCGTTTTTGCGGCTGGTGGAGATGGGATTTCTGGAAAGCTGTGACGGCGGCTACCGCAAAACAGAACAGATGGAACAGATATTTGCACAGGCTGTGCATCCGGACTTTACCATGCAGGTTCTGAAAAAAGAGAGTATGCCGATGGTTGTCAGCGGAAATCGAAAGAAGATGGTAGTTCTGGAAACGTTATCTGTTCAGGATGGAAAAGTACGTGTCTATCATAACGGGCAGGAAGAAATGTGGAAATATCTGAGTGAATTTTCCGGGAGACAGAAGGGAGAAGCACTGGAAGATCTGCCGGTGGCAGCCAGAATAGAAAAAGCGGATGTGGTAATCAATCTGGAAAAAGGACGGAAAAACCGTCTGTTGTATATCTGGCAGACAGATACCGGAGAAAAGTATCTGAAAAACGGAGAGGAAAAAGAAACGGTACTGGAAAAAGAAGCATTTTGGAAACTGCTGGAGGGAGAAAAGCAATGATCATCGTAAATGTTGTGTTTGGAGAAATGAACAAAGCGTACGACTTTAAGGTGGATGAAACAGAGAAAATCAGACTGCTTGTGGATGAGATGGTAGGAATGATTGCAGAAAAAGAACATCTGAATGTAAGTAAACATTCCGGACTGTTTCTGCTGTGTGATCAGAAAAGACAGAAGGTATTTTCACCGGACAGCACGCTTTCGGAGCAGCAGGTAGCCTATGGAGATACGTTATTTTTAATATAAAATGCAGGTTATCCCGTTTGACATGCAGGTTGTCGCATCTGGAAAGAAGATGACGGAAGATATGTTAGAGTATAGGCATGGAAAGGGAGGGAGGTAATGTGATAAAAGTCAATACCGTTGCCTTAGAAGAAAATGCCTCCAATCTGCAGAAGATAGAGATGCAGGTTGCGGATATCCTGTATGATATCTCGCTGGTGGAAAAAGAACTTACCTGTAATCATACGGTATTCGAAGAAGAGATCAAAGCGATACAGAGACAGACAACGAAGCTCGAAGAAGAAAACAGCAGGTACGGCGAAGAAGTTCCGGTTACGGATACAACGAGAAAAAGCGGATCGCCGGAGGTGAAAGTTGCCGGACATATCGATCTGACCATGATGAAAGTCTATCATCAGAACCAGCCGAACCGGATGAACAGGATCCGGCGCCACTGGATCAATCGCTGGATCTTTATAACTCCATGGGGCAGAAGTTACTGGAGACTCATGAAAGCACCTGTTGTAAAGAGAAGTCAGGTGTTGCTGTTTGCTTCGGATACAGAGTTGAATCGGCGGATAAAGCATATGATTCACCTGATGGTGAAGTGATAAGGATAAGAGGAGGTAGAAGATGAAGTTTGAGGTAGAAACAGGTCAGGTCAATAGCATGGTACAGGGCTTTAAAGACTCTCTTGCACAGATTTCAGCGAACAGACAGCGGATGTACAATGCTATGGAAGCACTGGACGGTATGTGGCAGGGAGAAGCCCACGATGCATTTGCAGTACAGTATCGGGGGGATAACGAGGAAGTGGTTGCACTTTTAAAAGATCTGGAACAGGTAGCAGAGAATATCGCGAAGGCCAGACAGGAGTATGATACCTGTGAGCAGCAGGTAAAAGAAACCATAGCTGCAATTGAGATATAAGGCAGGAGGAGAGAACATGGCATTAACAGGTCAGATTATTGTTACAACGGAACAGCTGCGAACACAGGCGAACGTTGTCCGGCAGGAATTGGGAAACATGCAATCCCAGTTTGACCACATCAAAGGCTTAATTGACGGATCCTCCGGATACTGGATCGGTGAAGCGGGAGACGCTCACAGAAAACAGTATACAAGCAGAATCTCATCTGTGGAGGAGATGTTTAAGAAATACGCAGAGCATGTGAAAGATCTGGAAGAGATGGCAGGAGTATATGAGATAGCAGAACAGGCAGCATCCAGCGCAGCG
>ENA-OOZN01000642-OOZN01000642.1-human-gut-metagenome-genome-assembly--contig:-NODE-642-length-31493-cov-7.408550_pt1 | contig 31493 bp, 23 predicted proteins | sample MGYA00241187_ERZ501397 | MGnify/ENA primary metagenome ERZ501397 (study PRJEB25962, sample SAMEA2042921) | human gut metagenome | biome: human gut; feature: human-associated habitat; material: faeces... | reverse complement strand
TCCCGCATACAGATAGCAAACTTTAGCTATTACGTATGCGGGATTTAGTACAACGGGCGGCTCCTTAAAATCCATTCAGCAAAGCTATGATTTATATTCTGATTTTTCAAAATATAAAATTCCATTATAACTATAAATATGTAAAAATATATCACTTGTGTAATACATCTTAATTTTACGCGTATACATAGAATATATCTGTAATGAATATCGAATTATTTTATGAGAAAATAATTTAACTATATTTATAAAATAACGATTCTTAAAGCGGCGAAATATTTCACAATACCGCTTGTTTTGCGTATGAACTATGTAATTTTACCGTAACAAAAAACAATAATATGATAACATCAGTTAGATTAATGCTAAATAAGAGCAGGAGATTGAATAATGGCAGTTACCCTTTGGTATTTCAAGTAATACATGAGAGAAGGAAAAAGTTGATGTATACAGGTTACCATGTGGAAGAGGGTATCTTTGACGAATTGAAAGAAAAAGTCATCTATGATAAAGATTCCTCATTTACAGCTACAGATGTAGGAAAAATAAATCGTGAATTGCGAAAGATGAAACATACGATTCATGAACGTATTTACCAGCTTGAGCGGACAATAGCCTCTTTTACGGTAGAAGATGTTTTGGCGCAATACATTCATAAAAACACCAGGCAACAATTTTACTTGTTACGTTATATTGATGTGCAAATTGAACGAAAAAAGATCCAGAAGAAAGATGGAACAGCGGCAGCATACAAAAGTACACGTTCGTCATTGGCCAAGTTTCTGAATGGTTCGGATATTCGGATGTCAATGATTGACTCACGTCTTATCCGGCAATATGAGGATTTTTTGTATCATAGTAGAGTTACGGCCAACACTGTGAGCTATTACCTGCGGAATTTACGGACGCTTTATAATCATGCCATGTTAGATGGGTATCATTCTCATGGAGAATATCCTTTTGCGAAAGCACAGACCCGTCCTGCCAAAACGGTGAAGCGTGCTTTGACCCGGAAAAACCTTCAAGCTTTGGCAAACTTGGAATTGGAAGGGGTGCCGGATCTTCAATTTGCTCGTGATTTATATCTGTTTAGTTTCTATGCCCAGGGAATGGCTTTTGTTGATATCGTACTTTTAAAGAAAGCTGATATTTGTAATGGTGTACTAATCTATTCCCGTCATAAGTCAAAGCAATTGATTCGTATTGCTGTGACCCCTCAAATGCAAGAACTAATGGATAAATATGCAACTGAAGGAGAGTATGTATTTCCGATTATCAATGATAAATCCTCTTCAGAATACAAGCAGTATCGTTTAGCCTTGGGGCGTATAAACCGGCACCTGAAGAGAATTGCTGTCATGGTAGATATCACAGTGCCTTTGACCACTTATACCACGCGCCATACTTGGGCCAGTCTTGCTCGTGACTATGGCGCACCAGTCTCTATAATTAGTGCAGGACTTGGGCATACCTCGGAAGAAATAACACGCATTTATTTGAGAGAATTTGATGTCTCACAGCTTGATAAAGTCAATAGCATGGTGACCAATTTGTCTTAATTATAAGTTTTTTGTATTATAATTTATAGAAAAAAGATGTGGTATTAATATTTTATATATATTTGCACTATTGTAATCTATTCCATAATAGAGATGATATTAAAAACATTCTATTTATTGATTAATTTTTCTGCTGCAAAGTAAACTGTTATTTTTCATATATCGTTTATCATAATGTGCAATAATTTATTCATTTTGTACAACTAGGGTATAAACATTCTGAATAGACTTGTTTTCAGTCTGACAGCGCTTTATTAATTGACTTGGAGTACATCCGAAATGCTGTTTGCAATAACGACTGAAATAAACTTGTGAGTCGAATCCCAGTTCTTCAATGATGTCTTTAATATGAATGCCCGGTTCAGTCATTTTCTCCAAAATAAGTTGGTTTCTTTGTTTCAGCATCCATTGCTTGGCTGTCATTCCAAACGTTTCATTAAATTTTGCGAAGAAACGACTTCTTCCTAAATTAGATAGGGAAATGAGTTGCTCAATATTGCTCACTTGGGTATAATGGCGCATGACAAAATCCTTGAAGTCCATTTCTTTTCCAATAATAGGATAAAACAGTGTGGCGATTTCTTGTCTTTTATAAAATCCCCGTATCAGGAGAAAGAACTCCCGTTGCATCAAGTCGTGTAGATGTAAACAATTCATTTTATTCTTAATGCAGTAAGTTAGCAATTCTAAAAAAGGAATTAGTGGGTATTTAATCTTAACTGCTTCAAAATTATATTTATTCTTTTTGCAAATAGTTGATAATGATTGTAATGCGAGCTTATCACAGTTCCATTCGGGGGTATCAAAAAACATTGAAAGTAATTTTGCATTTCCTTCTGTCGTTCCTTTGAAATGTGACGAACGTGGAATCAATACCATGTCTCCTTCATGAAATAACCTGTTATGGAATTGATTACAGCTCACGTTAAAGTCTCCCTTGAGAAAGAATAATAGATAATTCTTATTTGCATTACTTTCCCCGAATTCTGTATCCTCGAAAAATTCAATGTATTTGAATCCTGTTTCGGCAGTTGCCAGATAGTTTTGGCATGAAAAATGCTCCTCTGTGTAAAGTAGTTCGTTTTGCATAAACTTGATCTTTAAACTATAATTATTTAATTTGTTTGGCTCGTATGTTTCACAATTGTTTCAGTATTTGGATTTCTAATAGGTTTAATATTAGAATTTTATTTTGAATCTACCTTGTTTTTGTTCGTATTTCAATAATACTGAAACATATATTTATCCAGTTTGTTGTGCAATTTATTAATTATCAATATTTTATATATAAAGCACACTACTGAAATCTCTATTATGGAATAGAGATTAAAATTAAACCTCAAATAAAGCATTATATATGGATAGATATATAAAGACTAAAACAGGCATATTCTTCTTTATGCTTTTTCTGACAAAAAGTTTCTTTGCCAATGCGCAAGATGTAGTTATAAAAACAAATTTATTATATGGGGGGATTATGCAAGCTCCGAATGTAGGCGTAGAGTGGGGGCTTTCTTCCCAATTAACCCTTGATCTATGGGGCGCTTATAATCCTTTTCCATTGGGTAAAAACGGGCATGGAGCGAGTAATCATAAGATGAAGCACTGGCTGGTTCAGCCTGAACTTCGCTATTGGCTATGTGAATCGTTCAACGGACATTTCTTTGGTCTGCATACATTCTACGGGCAATATAATATAGATGGTATTCGCTACCTCGGGCTAAGTGATTATCGCAGGCAGGGAAATGTGATAGGAGCAGGAATTAGTTACGGTTATCAATGGCTCCTTTCGACGCGCTGGAGTCTGGAAGCCACTTTGGGCATAGGTTATGCGCGTTTCAATTATGATGTGTACCCCTGTAAAGAGTGTGGCAAGCGTATTCGGAAGGAAAATCGCAACTATTTGGGACCTACACGTACCGCAGTCTCTGTCATTTACGTAATTAAATAATATAAAGATGAAGAAATATCTGACTATATTAATTCTCTGTTTTAATATAGCTGCCATATCGGCACAGCAAAAATACGAACAGCAACACGAGCAGGTTTCCGTTGAAAATGTCATCGCTACTAAAGACGGAAACGGTCAAGTCCTACTGAAATTTACTTTGTCAGTTCCTTCAAAAACGCTTGGTGCAAATGATATATTAATACTGACTCCAGTCCTGATAACAAACGATGGAAGCGGGCAACATGCCCTCTCTCCCATATATGCTTATGGTCGTACCAGCGCTTTGAGCGCTCGGCGCAAGCGAAATTTTGCTGGAAGAGCAAAAGGTGAAATAACAGATGATACCCGCTTCTCAATTCATAATGGTGATACGTTAATTTATTCCTCCATATTTGCTTATCAGTCCTGGATGCGGACTGCTACTCTTGTGATGCGCAATCAGCACCGGAACTGTTGCAAGGAACATGAATTGCCGGTTCGTGTACTGTATACCTGTTCTTTTAAGGAAGAATATCCTGAGCTACAGCCTCGTATTGTGGTGCCTGAACAACCTCCAGTCACTTTGGGAATCACAGAGCGTTTGGCACAAACCGAACATTTTGTGGAGTCTGTGGGAAACTATGTCCCCCGACAGAAAATAATGGTAGGCGAGCAGGAAGAAGCGCAGATTATTTATTTCAAATGGGATAAGATAGAAATAGATAGCGAATATTTCGACAATGAAAAAGTGTTGCGTCATGTGATAGACGTAACCCGTCAAATACATGACGACCCAGAAGCGGAAATCGCACGTATTGTATTACTGGGACTTTCATCTCCCGAAGGGCGCTATGCATATAACGTAAAACTGGCAGGGCTTCGTTGCGAAGCGATGAAGCAGTACATTCTCAATCATATATCGCTTCCCGACAGTTGCTTTAAACTGGTAAACGGTGGCGAAGGATGGGATGAACTGCGCTATCTGATCGAAAATTCGGAGATGTCCGATAAAGAGGATATTCTACGTATTATAGATGATGTCCCGATTTTGAAGGGACGTGAAGTCCGTTTGATGAAGCTGAATCAGGGGATACCATATCGGTATATGAAGGAGCACTTCTTTCCGAAACTTCGCCGCGCCGGATATATAAAGGTGTATTACCGTATGAAAAAGTAATTAAATAATGTAGACCGAATTAGGGATATAAATAATCAAAATCATTTTAATTTTTAATGTAACAAAAAGATGAGAAGAAACATTTTTTTAGTTGGTGCCTTTACAATGGCAATACTGGCGTTTTCCGCCTGTAGTAATGAAGAATTGTCCGTAGGAAATCCGGGTAATAGTGACAAAACAGAAGTGGTGGAAGGGGTACCTACTTACGCACGATTCACAATCAAAATGGATGGAGTGAAACTTGGTACACGTGCTACTGATGACGGAACTGCTGCAGAAAAAAGCGTGAAGAATGTTCATGTGTATGTATTTTCCAATGGAGTTTTTGAGGCATCGACTTCTCCTGCAGGGACTACTGTAAATGGTAGCACTGGAGTATTTCATAGCGAAGTGTTGAAATTGACTTCCGGTGAAAAAACAATTCTGCTAGTTGCTAATACAGGTACCGATTGGTATCCGGTGCCGACAGCAGGCACGTCTCTTACTACATTCCAAAATCAGTTGATGGATATGTACACCACTCCGGGACGCCTTGCGCATGGTGATGAGGCAGCTGTTGACCGTATAGGTGAAGGATACAAGCATATGCAAGGATTTGATGATGCTCCGACCAATGGTATTTTAATGACTAACTTATTATCTCAATCCAGCTTTATTTTGAAACCGGGTATTTCTCAGGCTGATGCTGAAAAAAATAATTATGGTGGTGATGATCCTAAAGAGTTCAATCATTTTGAAATTCCTCTTTATCGCGTAACTGCTAAATTGCAGACTACATACAAAGATGCGGATGCATTGATTTATAAGGCAGTGTTAGGTAATGATTTGACTAATAAAGTAGAAGTCGGTACTTTGAAAAATCCGATTTTCACAGTACGCAACTTGCCAAAGGATGTATATCTTTTCAAACATGGAAATACTAACGCCCCATTGCAAACTCCGTTGTATAGTTCAACAGATACAAAGTCAAGTTGGGCAGATTTTAAAGTTTTTGACGAAAGAAATGAGCCGACTCTTGCAGTCACAGAAGCAACAGGAACACCTAAACCTATGTATATACCAGAAAATGCCAATGCAGTACCCGTTATTGGAAATACTTCTTATGTACTGGTGAAAGGAACCTTTGAACCCAATAGAGACTATGTAATCACAGATGTGGATGAAGATGGAAACTATGTATATGGATTTAAAGGTAATGCGGATAAGATTAGTGTGTTTACCTATGCACCGGATTGGGGTGTCGAAATTTATGCCGTACCTGCATCTGTAACTGGTGATGACAGTCGTGTGGAACATGGAATGAATACTACATTGAAAGCTTATTTGGCCAAAGCAAATTTGAAACAGTATATTGGTAGTACTAAAGAGGCCCCAATATATGATGGTATTTTGGATAAAAATGTTTACTACAGTATAGCTGCAGGTATTAAGAGTGGTATTTATAATACTTTGGTTATCTCTAAGAATGTTCAGAATGATGATAAGACAGGATATGATGCAACAGCGGTAGAAACAGTGAAATATCTGCAATATATTAATGGAGAGACTTATTATCGCATCAACATACAGGATAATACATATCCGGAAAATAATAACTTGTACTATTCGGTTACTCGCAACAATTTCTATAAAGTGAACGTGAAATCAATTTCTGGTGTTGGATATCCGAACGATTCAGATGTCACAGTAACTCCGGAAAATCCGATCAGCCAGAAAACTTATATGCAGGCTCATATTACTGTTGAGCCGTGGACAGTTATAGATCAGGATGCTGATTTGAACTAATAACAGAGTGTTAAAGAGGTTTCATCTCCGGGCAGTAACGCCTGGAGAAAACTTTCTCAAAATCATAAACTAAGAAATAAGATGCATTTCAAATTTACAATATTGTACCGGTATGCCGGAATAGCCGCACTCATATGTATGTTGCAATGGCTTGTTGCGGGATGTGTAAAAGAAGATTTTTCCGATTGTCCTACGGGTTCATACTTAATCAAATTTGAGTATGTAAATCATACCGATACAGAACATTCCAATCGTTTTTATATGGATGTATACAGGGTGGATCTATATATATTCGATTCAACCGGACATTTTGTGAAATGCATAACCAATAGCGGAACACCTTTTAATGAGGACTTTTATATTAAACCGGAGCTTTCTGAAGGTAGTTATACCTTGGTAGCTTGGGGAAATTTGTCTGATGAAGTAATGGTAAAACCTGCTTTTGTGAGTGGAAAAACGACACTTGAAGAGGGTTTACTTTCACTAAAGACTATCACCAATCAAAGCGTGAACAAAAAACTGACTCCTGTCTTTCACGCTATCAAAGAAATAACAGTGGATGATTCCATTGATAAAACTGATATTCTTTCATTTACGAAAAACGAGAACCAGTTGAGGTTGACAGTCAAATGGTTTGAAGAAAGTGGCATACCATGTATCCATGGTAGTGCAGATGGCGTACGTATCCGAGTAGTTGATCCCAAAGGGGCAACTTATAAATTTGATAATTCTATAGTTGCTTCGGGCAACGAACTAATATATTATCCTTATCAAACAGTCGGCAATGACAAGCATAACGAGTTGACTGGGAGCTTCTCATTGATGCGACTGATAGAGGGTGAAGAACAGACTTTGTTGGTAGAACGTCCGATGGAGGACGGAAGCGTGAGGGAACTCTATCGTTGCAATCTGGTGAATCTGATTCAGGAACATCCCTATACGCGTGCTCAAGAAGATCTCGACCAGCGCGATTTCTATGAAATAGAACTTTCACTGGTAGATGATTTGGATGGCGATACGGACACATTCATGCAGGCAGCTATTACGATAGCCGGATGGAAAGTCATATTGCAAGACACCGGAATATAATATTACATTATAATATAGTATCACATGAAAATAAAATATTTATCGGAATTGGGGGTGATGACCCTGCTACTATGGTTGACGACCGCTTGTACCGCCGGCTTGGAATACTCCTCGGACGATGAGGGACAGAGCAGCGGAACGGAGATTCCTGTCAGCATATCGCCCAAGCTTTCTGTAGGGCAGGATGAGACATTGTCAAAATTGCGTGTAATCATTTTTTCGACGCGCAACTCTAATCCTTATGCTTCCAAAGTATTGATAAGTAATGAAGTGGTAGCTGTGGATCAAGACTATATGACCACTACTTACGTAGGTTATAATGATATCTACGTAATAGGCAACGAACCGGTGGATCTTTCAAACGTCAAGGAACCGAAAGATTTAAAAGGTATCCAAATGAAAACCGAGACAAGTTTGGATGCTTCGGAATTTGTGTTCTACAGAGAGTTGCTTGGCGTGAACGTAAAAAGCAAGAATGAAATATACCTTGAAGGTAAATCCGATCCTGTGTCAAAGCTAGATGTGAAACTACAACATGTGGTGGCCAAACTGACTGTCGATTTTGCCCTTAGCAGTGAAATCTTAATTGACGAGACAGGCACAGGGAAGTATCTGGAATTCAAGTCGATGGAGTTGGTACGTATTCCTAAACACAGTTACTTGAGTCCGGAGAAATATACACAGGATGACGGATATTCAGAGAACAAGTCATTTAGCTTAACAAACAATACTGCTACACAGCCTAATCGTTTTAAGTGGTCATCTGGTGAAATATACCTGCCAGAGTATTTGCTTACAGATAACAAATATAGAATGGTTTTACGCATAAATGGCATTGAAAACGGTGTAAGCCATACCTATACTTTGCCTGTCGGTGATGGAATGAATCCTACGAGTTCTAACTCTACAGACTGGGATATTACCCGCAATCGTTATTATAAATTAAAGATTAAAGCTATTAAAGGATATGGTGAAGCGTCTCTTGACGTGGATGCAAAGGTAGAAGGCTGGTCGGAAGTCAGTATTCCGGTTGAAATACCGGGGGAAAGTTTTATTGTATTGGGTACGCAGGAGATTGATGTTAAATCTCTACGTTTCTTTTCTTATGTCCGTTTTATTTGTAGTGATGAAATAAAAGTCACACTTCCAGATATTTTAAGTGCCAATCAGCTAAAACATAGTATAGAGTATGATGATGATACACATAAAAGCGGTCGTATAGGTTTTCGCCGGGGGAACTGGAACACGGGTAGGGATCAAAGGCTTTATGCTACATTAACGTCAGGAACAGTTTCGAAGAAATTGGCTCTGAACTTTTTTAAGACGGAAATCTCTCCTCTTCAAGACAAGACTGATTGGGCGAGTGCTATGGGATATCCTGCTTCTGCCAATACGACTAACGTAGGAGTTTATGATGCAAGCTTATATAAAAAGCAGTCACCTCGGAAAGGATGTAATGCGTATTATGTGAACACTGTAAACGATCCCGTTACAGGACAGGGATGTTGGAGGCTTGCAACGATTGCAGAGAATCATGCGAATGCCCTGTCTAGTCAATGGTGCAATGAGGAATATGAAGGAAGCGGAGAACAGGCTTATACAGCGGGAATAAATAACTACCTGGGAAACAATTTCAAAACAAGAGCTTATAGCTACCGTTGTGTACTTGATATCCGTCCGCCTGAACTATCAGATTTTATTGTCTCGAATACAGACGTAAAGGATATCTCGAAAGATCAAGCTGCAAAAGTATGTACTGATTTGGGAACAGGTTGGCGGCTTCCTACAGAGAAGGAAACAGAATATGTGTTTGTATATGCGGGAACTAACGGATTGCCAAACAATTTTTTTGCTGATAGTTATTGGGCTAAAAAAGACAATACATTTGTTGTAGCTACTGTTTCAGATCCGGATGGTAGCGAGACAACAGATGCATTAAGGAACCAATCCCATGCGGTACGTTGTGTAAAATCGCGTTATTAAAAGAGAATAGTATGAAATTAAGAATGAAATATCTGCATATTGCTTGCCTGTTTTTATTTTCCGGTCTGACAGCTTGTTCGGAAAAGGATAATATATCGGAACAAGAAATACCAACAGGCGAATCGGAACAGATTGTTTTGAAGCTGAGTGTACCGAAAGAATTGGTTGTTCAGACCCGTGCTGTCGATACGCCAAGTGATGATGAAAAGGTGGAAAGTATAGACTTTTTAGTTTTCGATGAGAATAAAAGGTTGGTTTGGCACAAACAGCCGGAAGTGCAATGGACAGGTGAAGACTATAAAATGACAGTAGGTGTACCATCATACAAAGGTAAGCACCAATTATGCCTGGTCGCTAATTATCCTATGACGGAAGAGACGATTCCCGACTTGGACGCCTTGCTGGCTGCTCGAAGTCAAACACTTGACCGGTCAGTTGCTTCTCCCTTTGTGATGTCCACGCCTCTGATTGAGCTACCGAATTTGAATGCTACGGTTATAGGGAATGCAATGAAGGCTGACGGAGGGGCTTTTAAGCTATGGAGAAATGTAGCAAAATTCAGTGTAAGTGTGAGTGCGGCCAACTTTTCCCTGACTTCGGTGGATTGGATTAATTGCTCTGCGGAAGCTCCCGTAATATACAAATCCGATTATGAGGTTTCATCGAAAAGTACATTTCAAAATATTGCTTCCTCGACTTCTCCGGTTTTTCTCTATAACATACCGGCTTATGGGACAAATCATCCCAATCAACCGGACGGGTTTTATGTGGTAATTGGAGGAGAGTATACATCGAAAGATGGAATAAAAAATACCGGATTTTACAAAATCCGCTTGTTCACCCTAGAGGCAGATTCAAAGACAAAAGTGCCACTCTCTTCAGTTGACGGTAACAAATATTATAAGATAGACATAAAAAGTGTTTTGGCACCGGGACTCAATAGTTTGGATATAGCAAAGAAGAACGGTTTTTCCAATGATATGGAAGCATTGACTTTTTATGAATATAAAGGTTCGCATGATTATCGGGAAAACTTCTTGCAAAATGGTTATCAATTGGGAATGGAAAAGTCACATTTGAAGATATACAACGGCGATTATATTGAGGGATTTTCATTAGGGTATTTTTACCGGTGCATCCGGGATGCTTCTCTGGATGATTATACTATATTGGACCCGGATTATCCTAATAAGGACCGTGGACGTGTGAAGGCGTATGGAATAGGAACAGACGTGTCAATAATATCGTCGTCAACTCAAGTGCATGACACACCAGACTCACCGATAGAAATGGAATTGCGTTTTACTGACGATAAGAGTAAATTTAATGCTAATAATATAATAAAGGTGGATAACTATACAATAAAGAGTGTTTTCCAATATGGTACGATTAGAAAAGAGATGACTATTGAACGCCATTGCTCGATTCCCAGTACATATACAGTACTGACAATGCAGAACACTAGTAGTGCGGAAGTGGTAGGAGATGCCGCCGCATCGTGGGTTGGCATTGCCGAGCAACGTCACGAAGGAGTAGCCTTTTATCCGAAGATAGATTCTGAAAACGAATATATGTTTATTCACATAACAGCTAATCGTACGGGGAAGCCACGTGATGCCGTCATTCACCTGTTTGGCAAGGATGGCTATTATGAAGTTCATATTCGTCAAAAAGCGTAAAAAGCAAATTAACACATTGAATAATGAAACATACAATGACACCATTTGAAGAGATTCTGCTGAAAGAAAACAAGGATGAGAAGTATATTTACTTTCATTCTATAGAAGAGGGGTGGAGGGCATTTGGCCGGTCGGCTTATTATTTGGTTTTACTTTATCCTAAACTGGAAATAATAAGAGAAAGTGGACATGCAGGAAGAGAATGCTACGTAAATATCTCTAATGAGCGTTTGTTACAGATTGAGGAAACATGCCGGCTCTTTGTAGGAGATGAATATATAAAGGCGGCAGTCCCGCCAATAGTTTATTGCATGAGAAAAGGATATACGGAATGGGAGAGAGGATTATAGGAGTGGTTGTAGGTACAAGAGGTTCGGGATACATCGGTTGTATCATATGGAGTTTCCTGATCTTTTGTGCTTGTTCATCAGGTCAATGCCGGAAAGAACATCGTGATATTGAACATTTTTGGAATGAGTATGATTTCACGGACACGTTGTCGGATGCAAAACAGAGCGTTACCGAACAAATGTTAGTAGATTATTTGACACTGTTATCTCGGATTTCGAATGAGCAGGCTTGCAATAATCTGAAACGACTTGTCGCAAGATCGGTAGTCAATAAGGAACTGAACAACTGGCTTTTGCAACGAATGGAACAGTTGCTTTTCGAGCCTGATTCACCCCTGCGGAATGACGAATATTATATGGCAATCTTGGAAGAAACGCTTGCTTCAGGAAATATAAAAGGAATGATGCGTGTGCGTTCGATGCATCAGTTAGAAATGCTTCGTAAGAATCTTCCGGGTGAGAAAGCCGCAGATTTTGTTTTTACTTCCATTGACGGGCGGACAGAAAGATTGTGGGATGTATCGGCCCAATATACATTATTAATGTTTTATGATCCGGCTTGTGAGCATTGTCAGAAAGAAATATTTGAATTGTCGGCATCGTCCCTTGTCAATCGGTTATTATCAGCCAAGGAACAGGATATTCCCCGCCTCTCATTGGTTGCGATTTGTATGGAAGGAGATATGAACGCATGGAAAAGGTGCTGTGCCACACTACCAGCCGCATGGCTGAATGGATATGATTCGAAAAACGAACTGATTGAAAAAGAACCATATTATCTGCGTTCGTTACCATCCTTGTATCTTTTGGGGGAGGATAAAATGGTATTGTTAAAAGATGTTCCCATAGGGAAAGTGCTGGACTATTTGAATTGAAATAAAAAAAAGAGTATGATTATATATAATAGCAGGTTGGCTAAAGCTTTTTGTAATAAGAAGAGGCATTATTTCATGATTCTCGGGTGTTGCTTCACCTGTTGCAAATATTTGGAAGGATGGGAGGAGATGGAACTGCGGATTCATGAACGCCAATATCTCGAATGTCTCTTATTGGCTTTGTTGCCTGCATTGGTGTTGTCTCTCTTGTTTTCCTGGTGGTTCATGTTGGTTGCTTTTTTATGTTATCATGTATTGTATGGACTGGAAAAATGGTTCGGACATCATTCTTCGTTCGATTGGGAGGCCTTGGAACATTGTAGTGATGCACTGTATTTGAGGAAAAGAAAGTCCCGTGCCTGGATGAAATGGTATGGAAAGAAAATATTACCGCCATCGGAATGGGAGGATGATTAAAATAATATCGCTGTTGCTGTGAAGCAACTCATTTCCCATGAATTCATTCCCCTTGCCATTTTTCTATCAGAAAAAACATGTGATAGAAAATGGATTTGTGAATTCAGAAGCTTGCCTGTGAAAGTAGGTATTTATTGTTTGTTTTGTTTGTGTCGTGCATCTTTTTCCCGGTGGGGAGGGAGATGCACGTTTTTTTATGTTGAAATAATATTTATTCCTATTTTATTTATTATCTTTGCAACCAAATTTTCTACCAATAATGAAAATTAAGGAAATAGTAAGCGCCCTTGAACGATTCGCGCCTCTGCCATTGCAAGACGGATTTGATAATGCCGGCCTGCAAATCGGATTGACAGAAGCGGAAGCAACAGGGGCTTTGTTGTGTCTTGACGTTACCGAAGCTGTGTTGGATGAAGCTATCGCGTTAGGGTATAATCTCGTTATATCGCATCATCCGCTCATTTTCAAAGGCTATAAATCTATCACGGGTAAAGATTACGTGGAACGCTGTATGCTGAAGGCAATAAAGAATGATATTGTAATCTATTCAGCACACACTAATCTTGATAATGCACAGGGTGGAGTCAATTATAAGATAGCAGAGAAAATAGGGTTGAAGAATCTGAAAGTGCTCGAACCGAAAGAGAACAGTCTGATTAAGCTGGTGACTTTCGTGCCTGATGCACAAGCCGATAGTGTACGTGAAGCACTGTTTGCAGCCGGATGCGGAAATATAGGCAACTATGATTCATGCAGTTACAATCTGAAAGGAGAGGGAACTTTCCGGGCAAAAGAGGGAACGCATCCTTTCTGTGGAACAATCGGTGAGCTACATCATGAAAATGAAGTAAGGATTGAAACCGTTCTTCCTATATATAAGAAAGCGGAAGTTATAAAGGCTTTATTGTCTGCACATCCTTATGAGGAACCGGCATTCGACTTGTATCCGTTGCAGAATAACTGGTCGCAAGCAGGTTCGGGAATTGTAGGTGAATTGGATGAATCGGAAACGGAACTCGAGTTTCTGAAACGTATCAAGAAAATCTTCGAAGTGGGTTGTGTACGTCATAACAAACTGACAGGGAGAGAAATACAGAAGGTTGCCTTATGTGGTGGTGCTGGAGCTTTCCTGCTTCCACAGGCAATTCGGACGGGTGCGGATGTCTTTATTACGGGAGAAATCAAATATCATGATTATTTCGGCCACGAGGGTGATATTCTGATGGCAGAGATTGGTCATTACGAAAGCGAACAATATACAAAAGAAATTTTTTATTCCATAATCCGGGATTTATTTCCTAATTTTGCACTCCAATTGAGTAAAATAAATACGAATCCCATAAAATATTTATAAGTAAAATGGCTAGAGAAGCAAAAAAAGATCCGAATGAGTTGACGGTAGAACAGAAACTGAAGACACTGTTCCAACTGCAAACGATGTTGTCTAAGATTGATGAAATCAAGACATTGAGAGGTGAACTTCCGTTGGAAGTGCAAGACCTCGAAGATGAAATTGCTGGTTTGAGTACCCGTATCGACAAGATCAAAGCTGAAGTGGATGAACTGAAATCTGCTATTGCCGGCAAGAGAGTAGAAATCGAAACAGCAAAGGCTTCAGTAGAAAAATATAAGTCACAACAAGACAATGTTCGCAATAACCGTGAATATGACTTCTTGACGAAAGAAATCGAATTCCAGACATTGGAAATTGAACTTTGCGAAAAGAGAATCAAGGAATATTCTGCTGATAAAGAAGAAAAAGAGGCTGAAGTAACGAAGAACGATCAGATTCTTAACGAAAGACTGAAAGACCTTGAGCAGAAGAAGAGCGAACTGGATGAAATTATCTCTGAAACCAAACAGGAAGAAGAGAAATTGAGAGACAAAGCTAAAGATTTGGAAACTAAGATCGAACCGCGTCTATTGCAGTCGTTCAAACGTATCCGTAAGAACTCTCGCAACGGATTGGGTATTGTATACGTACAGCGTGATGCTTGTGGTGGTTGCTTTAACAAGATTCCGCCCCAGAGACAACTGGATATCCGTTCTCGTAAGAAAGTAATCGTTTGCGAATATTGTGGACGTATTATGATTGACCCGGAATTGGCTGGCGTACAAATCGAACACAAGGTGGAAGAAGCTCCGGTAGCTACTACCAAAAGAGCTATCAGAAGAAAAACTGCTGAATAAGGAAGCAGTGAAGTAAGTAAAGTTACTTTTTGATATATAGTAAGCCCTGCAGTAATGCAGGGCTTTTTTTTGTTTTAGCAAGTGCTTGTATAAAAAAGAATCGATAAACAAACTTACCCTTTAGTTGTTATCTTTTCATTTCATAAAACCTGAACTGATATGAATATACGAGTGTGGGGCACATCGCTCCTTATGTTTCTTTCAACTGTGACCGCGGTTGGACAGACCGCAAACCGTTATTTGAAAGCTCCGCTTCCTCAAGATTGGGAAGAGAGCGGGGAAGTGTTTCAACAAATACTTCCGGTGGATGACCATTGGTGGAAGTCATTCCAAGATACCAAACTGGATTCTTTGATAGCTTTGGCAGTAGATCGTAATTACTCCGTTGCCATGGCAATCAACCGTATAGCTGCCGCTCGTGCCAATCTTTGGATAGAACGCAGTAATTTCTTTCCTTCCATCGGATTGAATGCAGGATGGACCCGTCAGGAAACCAGTGGAAATACGAGTTCACTGCCCCAAACAACCGATCATTATTATGATGCTTCGTTAAGCATGAGCTGGGAGCTTGATATTTTCGGTAGTATTCGGAAACGGGTAAAAGCGCAGAAAGAGAATTTTGCTGCTAGCAAGGAAGAATACACAGGAGTCATGGTCTCGTTAGCTGCAGAAGTAGCCTCGGCTTATATTAATCTAAGGGAGTTGCAACAAGAACTTGAAGTGGTAAAGAAAAACAGTGCTTCGCAGGAAGAAGTCCTGAAAATCACGGAAGTACGCTATAACACCGGGCTGGTTGCTAAACTCGATGTGGCACAGGCCAAGTCTGTATTATATAGCACAAAAGCCTCCATTCCCCAGCTGGAAGCGGGTATCAATCAGTATATTACAACATTGGCTGTCTTATTGGGAATGTATCCCCAGGACATTCGTCCTGTTCTTGAATCCAGTGGCACATTGCCCGATTATATGGAACCTATCGGAGTGGGAATGCCTGTCGATTTATTGCTGCGACGGCCTGATGTACGAAGTGCGGAATTGAGCGTAAATGCACAGGCAGCATTGCTCGGAGCTTCGAAAGCGGATTGGCTGCCGAAAGTTTTCTTGAAAGGTTCATTTGGATATGCCGCCCGTGACCTGAAGGATCTCACCAAAAGTAAAAGTATGACTTATGAAATTGCTCCGTCATTGAACTGGACTATTTTCAATGGAGGACAGCTGGTGAATGCAACACGGCTGGCAAAAGCGCAACTGGATGAAGCGATCAACCAGTTTAATCAGACGGTTTTAACTGCCGTACAGGAAACGGACAATGCTATGAATTCCTATCGGAATTCAATCAAACAGATTGTAGCCCTGCGGGAAGTGCGCAATCAAGGTATTGAGACATTGAAACTTTCACTGGAACTTTATAAACAGGGACTTTCGCCTTTCCAAAACGTACTTGATGCACAACGTTCTCTGTTATCTTATGAGAATCAGCTGGTACAGGCACAAGGTAGTTCGCTTTTGCAACTGATAGCCCTCTACAAGGCTTTAGGGGGTGGTTGGAGAGAATAAAAATCAATCTATAAAATATATAACCTAACAGATATGAAAAAACTGATGTATATCCTTCTTGCACTGCCTATATTGACGGGTTGCAAGGAGAAGAAAAGTGCAGGAGCGATGGGAGGTATGCCAACTCCGGAAATTAGCGTGACCAAACCCATAGTGGAGGATATTACTTTGACGAAAGATTATCCGGGTTATCTGACAACAGAAAAGACGGTGAATCTTGTAGCCAGGGTGAACGGAACCTTGCAATCTACCTCTTATGTCGCAGGTGGACGGGTGAAACAGGGGCAACTGTTGTTTGTCATCGAACCAACCTTATACAAAGATCAGGTGGAGCAAGCAGAAGCAGAACTGAGAACTGCCCAGGCGCAATTGGAATATGCCCGTAATAATTATAGCCGTATGAAAGAGGCTGTAAAGAGTGATGCGGTCAGTCAGATACAGGTACTTCAGGCTGAATCTTCTGTGAAAGAAGGTGTTGCAGCTGTCAGCAACGCGGAAGCAGCTTTGAGCACCGCCCGTACAAACTTGGGATATTGTTATGTCCGTGCACCGTTTGACGGCACCATAAGTAAAGCGACTGTAGATATAGGAAGTTATGTAGGCGGTTCATTGCAACCAGTCACATTGGCTACTATTTATAAAGATAATCAGATGTATGCTTACTTTAATGTTGCTGATAATCAATGGTTGGCAATGACGATGGATACCCAGCAGTTACCGACTGATCTTCCTAAAAAAATAATGGTTCAACTGGGAAAGGGGGGAACTGAAAGTTATCCGGCTACGCTCGATTATCTTTCACCAAATGTAGATGTGAATACAGGAACACTGATGGTTCGTGCCAATTTTGATAATCCGAAAGGGGTATTGAAGAGCGGATTATATGTAAGCATAACTTTACCTTATGGAGAAGCTAAAAATGCCATGCTGGTGAAAGAGGGTTCTATCGGAACCGACCAGTTAGGCAAGTACTTATATGTTGTAAATGATTCGAATATAGTTCATTACCGGCATATTGAAATAGGGCAGTTGGTCGACGGCACTTTACGGCAGGTATTGGGTGGACTTTCCCCGCAGGAACAGTATGTCACGGAGGCTTTGATGAAAGTCAGAGACGGAATGAAAGTAAAGCCACTTCCTGATTCCCTCCCTAAAAGAGGGAAATAAGGTCTTTTGGATAACTGATTGATTAACAAATGCAATCAATAAAGGTGATGTACTTAAAACCGATTAATTAACAAAAGTAACTTTCTGCTCCCTCTCTTTGGGAGAAGGCTGTAGAGAGGCTGCTTTTAAACCTATACATTATGTTTTCTAAGTTTTTTATCAACCGACCGATATTTGCTACTGTCCTTGCCCTGCTTATTGTAGTAGCCGGTCTGGTCACACTCAATATATTGCCTGTGGCGCAATTTCCGGAGATCACACCGCCAACGGTGCAGGTCTCTGCCGTTTATCCCGGGGCAAATGCTGAAACTGTTGCTCAAACAGTGGGTATTCCTATCGAACAGCAGGTGAATGGTGTAGACGGCATGCTTTATATGTCTTCCAATTCTTCATCTTCGGGAGCATATTCTCTGACTATTACATTCGCTGTTGGTACGGACATCGATATGGCAACTGTGCAGGTACAAAACAGGGTCAGTATCGCACAATCATCACTGCCGGAACCGGTGGTGGTGCAAGGAGTCACTGTGCAGAAACAGTCTTCAAACATTGTGATGTTTTTGACAATGACTTCGCAGGACTCTGTGTACAACAGCCTGTATCTGACTAATTATGCCAAATTGAATTTAGTGGACCAGCTGACACGTGTGCCCGGAGTGGGTGCTGTGAATGTGATGGGAGCAGGGGACTATTCGATGCGCATCTGGCTCGATCCGGAGGCTATGCGTATACGGAATATTTCACCGCAGCAAGTCTATCAATCCATCCAGTCGCAGAATGTGGAAGTATCTGCCGGATATATCGGTCAGCCTATCGGACAGGATAATAATAATGCTTTTCAGTATACTTTGAATGTCCAGGGACGATTGAAATCTCCTGAACAGTTCGGAGATATTATTATTCGCCGTGAGCAGGACGGAGCGATGCTTCGTCTGAAAGATATTGCACGTATTGATTTGGGGTCTGCTTCATACAATGTAGTGTCGCGATTGAATGGAAAACCTACGGCTGCTATTGCTATTTACCAGCAACCGGGTTCCAATTCGCTGGATGTTTCAAAAGGAGTGAAAGCTAAGATGGAAGAACTGGCGGAAAGTTTCCCGTCAGGAGTGGCCTATAATGTCACTTTGGATACGACTGATGTCATCCATGCTTCCATTGATGAAGTGATGGTTACTTTCTTTGAAACAACTTTGCTGGTGATACTCGTTATTTTCTTGTTCCTGCAGAATTGGCGGGCAGTGATTATTCCTTGTATCACTATTCCGGTATCGTTGATCGGTACATTTGCCGTAATGGCGGCATTTGGTTTCTCTATCAATACATTAACATTGTTCGGACTGATTTTGGCAGTTGCTATTGTGGTGGATGATGCGATAGTGGTGGTGGAGAACGCTTCGAGGTTATTGGAAACCGGGCAGTACTCACCTCGTGAAGCGGTGACAAAAGCGATGGGAGAGATCACGGGCCCGATTGTCGGGGTGGTTCTCGTATTGCTTGCCGTGTTCATTCCGACGATGATGATTAGTGGAATTTCAGGTCAGCTGTATAAGCAGTTTGCACTGACTATTGCCGCTTCTACCGTATTGAGCGGTTTCAATTCGCTGACATTGACTCCTGCGCTTTGCGCACTGTTTCTTGAAAAGAGCAAACCTTCTAACTTCTTTATATACAAAGGTTTCAATAAGGCTTATGACAAGACGCAAGGGGTATATGACAAAATTGTCAAATGGTTGCTTCAACGTCCGGGAATGGCTCTTGCTTCTTATGGCGCTTTGACTGTTATTGCTCTATTGCTCTTTATGCATTGGCCGTCAACTTTTATCCCGGACGAGGATGACGGATATTTTATTGCTGTTGTTCAACTTCCGCCTGCCGCCAGCCTTGAGCGTACGCAAGCAGTGGGAGAAAAGATAAACGGTATTTTGGATTCTTATCCGGAAGTAAAAAATTATATTGGTATTTCCGGCTTTTCTATCATGGGTGGCGGCGAGCAGAGTAACTCCGCAACTTATTTTGTGGTGCTGAAAAACTGGAGTGAGAGGAAAGGGAAGGAGCATACGGCTGCTGCCATAGTCAATCGTTTTAATGGTGAAGCGTATATGACTATTCAGGCTGCGGAAGTGTTCGCCATGGTTCCTCCGGCTATTCCGGGGTTGGGTGCATCCGGTGGTTTACAGCTTCAGTTGGAAGACCGGCGTAATCTGGGACCGACGGAAATGCAGCAGGCCATCAATGCCTTGCTTGCTTCTTATCATTCGAAACCGGCTTTAGCATCTGTATCCAGCCAGTATCAGGCAAATGTTCCGCAATATTTCTTGAATATCGACCGTGACAAAGTCCAGTTCATGGGAATTGCCTTGAACGATGTTTTCTCTACATTAGGCTATTATATGGGAGCGGCTTATGTGAATGATTTTGTTGAATTCGGACGTATTTACCAAGTGAAGATTGAGGCACGCGACCAGGCACAGCGGGTAATTGATGATGTCTTGAAGCTAAGTGTGTCGAATTCGGCAGGAGAGATGGTGCCTTTTTCTTCTTTCACCAAAGTGGAGGAACAGTTAGGCCAAGACCAGATTAACCGCTATAATATGTACTCGACTGCTTCTCTGACTTGTAATGTTGCTCCGGGAAGTAGTACCGGGCAGGCTATTCAAGAAGTGGAAGCATTGTTTAAAGAACAGCTGGGAGATGAGTTTGGGTATGAATGGACTTCCGTTGCTTATCAGGAAACCCAGGCTGGGAATACGACTACCATTGTTCTGATTATGGCGTTAATTGTTGCTTTTCTGGTACTTGCTGCACAGTATGAAAGTTGGACCAGCCCGGTAGCAGCCGTCATCGGATTGCCGGTAGCATTATTAGGTGCCATGATTGGCTGTCTGATTATGGGAACTCCAGTCAGTATTTATACGCAAATCGGTATCATTCTGTTGGTTGCACTTTCTGCAAAGAACGGAATTTTGATTGTGGAATTTGCCCGTGATTTCCGTGCCGAGGGTAATTCAATTAGGGAAGCTGCCTTTGAAGCGGGGCATGTCCGCTTGCGTCCGATCCTGATGACTTCTTTTGCTTTTGTATTAGGAGTGATGCCCTTGTTATTCGCCACCGGTGCAGGTGCACAAAGTCGTATAGCATTGGGTGCTGCTGTTGTATTCGGTATGGCCATGAACACTTTATTGGCTACCATTTATATTCCTAATTTCTACGAATTGATGCAGAAATTGCAAGAGCGGTTCAGCAAAAAGAAAGGAAATGAGGATGGTGGGAAAGATACTGTCATATAGAAGTAAAAAACTGTTTGAAGGCTATCTGAAAGGGTAGTTGATATAGTGACGCTATCTGTTTGGGATGGTGTCACCATAGTAAGCAAATAGCGTCACTATCTTGAATGGATAGTGACGCTATTTTATTCTTGCAGGTAAGTACGTTTTTTTGTGGCAAATGAAGCGGAACATTTTTATAAAGATTTGTAATCAGGAATATCCTGAAGGAACGTATAACTCTGATTCTCATAATCCATCCGGCAACAATAATGTTGCATTCCGTTGCTGACAATCAGATAATCTACTTTCAATACCATATTATACCGGGTGATCTGATCGAAAACAGCCTGTGTGATTTCGATATGGGGTGCTTTATATTCCACAATCATCCGGGCTGATAAATCCCTCCGATAAAGTACGGTGTCGCATCGTTTGGTAGTACCGTTCAACTTTACCATTACTTCATTGGCCAGGAGGGCAGTCGGATATCCTTTGTGTGCAATAAGAAAGTGAACAAAGTGTTGCCGTACCCATTCTTCAGGGGTAAGGGCGACATATCGTTTACGAATTACGTCGAAAATTACATTTTTTCCGTTTCGTACGTTTATTTTAGTGTCGAATACTGGTAGGTTTAACGATAACATTTATTATTTTTGTAAGTTAAATAATGGTTCCCATTATTGGGAGCACAAATTTAATAGATAATTATGAAAACAAAAGAAGAAATCGTAGCTAATTGGCTGCCCCGTTACACAAAACGTAACCTGGAGGATTTTGGAGAGTATATTCTGTTGACTAACTTCAACAAGTACGTCGAGATTTTCGCAAATCAGTTTAATGTTCCCATCTTAGGAAGGGATGCAAATATGATTTCTGCTTCTGCCGAAGGCATCACTATGATTAACTTTGGTATGGGAAGCCCCAACGCTGCTATCATCATGGACTTGCTGGGAGCTATTCAACCCAAAGCTTGTTTGTTTTTGGGAAAATGTGGTGGCATCGACAAGAAAAATCAGCTTGGCGACTTGATTCTCCCTATTGCAGCTATTCGTGGAGAAGGAACTTCCAACGATTATTTCCCTCCTGAAGTTCCTGCATTACCTGCATTTATGTTGCAGCGTGCCGTTTCTTCATCCATCCGTGACAAAGGCCGTGACTATTGGACCGGTACCGTATATACCACCAACCGCCGTATCTGGGAACATGATGATGCATTCAAAGAATATCTGAAAAAGACCCGGGCTATGGCAGTTGATATGGAAACTGCAACTTTGTTCAGTTGTGGCTTTGCCAATCATATTCCTACCGGCGCATTATTATTAGTGTCCGATCAGCCAATGACCCCCGACGGAGTAAAAACAGATAGAAGTGATAATTTGGTTACCAGAAATTATGTAGAAGAGCATGTTGAAATTGGTATTGCTTCTTTGCGTATGATTATTGATGAAAAGAAAACTGTTAAACACTTGAAATTTGACTGGTAATCCGGTCTTTCTGAAAATTATATATGGCAAAACAAGAACTGACCTGTGATGACATCCTCAAGGAACTGAGAGCAAAGCAGTATCGCCCTATCTATTACCTGATGGGAGAAGAGTCGTATTATATCGACTTGATTGCAGATTACATAACGGATAATGTGTTGAGTGAGACGGAAAAAGAATTCAACCTGACTGTTGTGTATGGGGCTGATGTGGATGTGGCAACGATTATAAATGCTGCAAAGCGTTATCCCATGATGTCGGAACACCAAGTAGTAGTAGTAAAGGAAGCGCAGGCGGTACGTAATATGGAAGAGTTGTCGTATTATCTTCAAAAGCCTTTGCTTTCCACCATTTTAGTGATATGCCATAAGCATGGAACGTTGGATCGTAGAAAGAAGCTGGCTGCCGAGGTGGACAAAGTTGGTGTGCTGTTTGAATCTAAAAAAATAAAGGATGCACAACTCCCCGGTTTTATAGCTTCATATATGAAACGGAAAGGAGTTGATATGGAACCTAAAGCAACTGCTATGCTTGCTGATTTTGTAGGTTCAGATTTGAGTCGTCTGACCGGAGAGCTTGAAAAGTTGATTATCACTTTACCTGCCGGACAAAAACGCGTAACTCCTGAACAGATAGAAAAAAACATAGGCATAAGCAAAGATTATAATAACTTTGAATTGCGCAGTGCTTTAGTGGAAAAGGATATATTGAAAGCAAATAAGATAATAAAATATTTTGAGGAAAATCCGAAAACTAATCCGATCCAAATGACGCTGTCTTTATTATTCAGCTTTTACTCCAACCTAATGTTGGCTTATTATGCACCAGATAAATCAGAGCAAGGGATTGCAAATATGCTAGGGTTAAGAACTCCTTGGCAGGCTCGGGATTATATGGTAGCAATGCGAAAATATAGCGGAGTAAAGACCATGCAAATTGTTGGAGAAATACGATATGCTGATGCAAAATCCAAAGGAGTCCAAAATAGTTCTATGACAGATGGAGATATTCTTCGTGAATTAGTGTTCAAAATTTTGCATTAAGTAGGATTAAGAATTACCTATATAATCAGACATATACTTTTACCGTAGATAGAAACGGGAAGTATATGTCTTTTTTTGGTATTCCCGCAATTACTTCCATTATAAAAAAGACTTTCACAATACCAGTGATTATTTTACAAATAGATTTACTCCTTTTATAGTTTTATAGATTTACCCATTTAACGAACTACACAAAGTCTATTTTTAGAATTTTGTATTGATCTACCTTCAAGGAAACTTTTTCTTTTAAATAGGAGCTTTAATTTTTAAACGAGAAAAATTAACTTATTCTTGAGTTTATCAAAAAAGCATTTTGGATTTTAAAGGTATCGTTTTATAGTGAGAATGGAGATTTTTTCTTTTCTCTAAAATCATCCATTAGTGTCATTTTGATAATCCAGGAGTATATTTGATTACTATAAGCCTATTTTTTCTAGTTTAATAGAAAAATAGAATATGAATTATAGTGGTAAGTCTTTGTCTTTCATTTATTTATGCTAAAAATGAACCTCCTAGAATTGAAAAAAAATAAATAAGTGGAGATCGGTACGGAAATATTGCAAGGATTTTCTTTTTAGAGAAGATTGTAAAGGATGATTAGAAAAAAATAGCAATATACATTGGTAAAGTATGAGTGGCTCCCTTCCTTTTATTGCTTTTGCAACTATCAATATTTACTTTTGTGTATATATGTATTTACAAATGTGTAATATATTTATGTGAACACATTCCAAATGTGATCAATGGTTGGTGTTTACAATAATATATTTGTGTATTTACAAAAATAATACCTGATATACAAATGTAGTTGTTGGGGCATTAACAAATGCTTTTATATCTATTATCTTATTGTAAGCCAGCGTTATATAGTTTATTATGTCAATTTGTACTATAAAAGTCTTCTCTATGTGGTATGTATATTTGTGAATACTCCTATTTGAGGTTTATTTATATTATATATATAGCTGTATATCTGTATTTTGCATTTTATAGTTAAACTGAAACTATATATTTATAATAGCTCGTTTTATTCTATATACAAGCGTAATATTCGATTTGTATAATACTCTATACTTTTGTAATATTGATATTTTTATATTTGTAATTTGCTTTTGTGAAACTAAATATTTACCTTTGTATAATCAATGAGATCGTGCGTATTTTTGTGAAATAGATACATAACACATACAATTGTAATATAAAGAAGGTAGTATGGAAATAAAAGACAGAATCAGAATGATAATGGAAAGAGAAAAAGTTCCTCCTAGAGTTTTTGCTGAAACAATTGGAGTGCAACAATCTACTCTCTCTCATATTTTAAACGATCGGAATAAACCCAGCTTAGAGGTCGTTATGAAGGTTCATCAAAAGTATGACTATGTAAATCTTGAATGGTTGCTTTATGGTAAAGGCGAAATGATGGTGTCTGAAGAAGGAACTTCCTTTTCTTCTTCTAACCACGATTACCTGCCTTCTTTATTCGACGAGAATCCCGTAAATCCGTCCAAAGAGCCGACTCTTCCGGAAAATCGCAAGGAAATGCCGTTAAGAAACGCCGAAAATGCCCCCAAAGAGATTGTAAAACAAGAGATTAGGTATATAGAAAAGCCTGCCAGGAAAATCACGGAAATAAGAATATTTTTCGATGATAACACCTATGAGACGTTTCGACCTGAAAAATGAAGAGTAAAATCGGTGGTTTGAGCAATTTCCTGTATCTTTGCATCCGGAATACGAATTTATACTTTTATATCCATACATGAAGAAATTTATTTTAGATCTGACAGTGACTGAGAATATCAGATTGAATGCAAACTATGTATTGCTAAAATTGACCTCTCAGTCATTACTGCCCGAAATGTTACCTGGGCAGTTTGCCGAACTCCGGGTGGACGGTTCGCCTACTACATTTTTACGACGTCCCATTTCTATTAACTTTGTAGATAAACAGCGAAATGAGGTATGGTTTCTGATCCAGCTGGTTGGTGATGGAACAAGACGTTTGGCAGAGGTTAATCCCGGTGAAACAATAAATGTAGTGCTTCCGTTGGGAAATGCATATACAATGCCTCTGGAGGCTTCTGATAAGCTCTTATTAGTTGGTGGAGGTGTCGGAACAGCCCCTATGCTTTATTTAGGTGAGCAGTTGGCTAAAAAAGGCCATAAACCTACGTTCCTGTTAGGTGCCCGTAGCGACAAAGATCTGTTGCAGCTGGAAGAGTTTGCCAAATATGGAGAGGTATATACTACTACGGAAGATGGTAGCCATGGAGAAAAAGGATATGTTACCCAACATTCTATATTAAATAAGGTACGATTTGAGCAGATTTACACTTGTGGTCCCAAACCGATGATGGTGGCTGTGGCAAAATATGCCAAAAGTAATCAGATAGAATGTGAAGTATCTTTGGAAAATACAATGGCTTGTGGTATCGGAGCATGCTTATGTTGTGTGGAAAATACGACAGAAGGTCATTTGTGTGTATGTAAAGAAGGTCCTGTTTTTAATATAAATAAACTACTATGGCAGATTTAAGTGTAAACATTGGTGAATTACAAATGAAAAACCCGGTGATGACAGCATCTGGTACATTTGGATATGGTGAAGAGTTCTCCGACTTCATTGATATAGCGCGAATAGGCGGTATTATTGTAAAAGGAACTACTCTTCACAAACGTGAAGGAAACCCTTATCCGCGTATGGCAGAGACTCCTTCTGGGATGTTAAACGCTGTGGGACTGCAAAATAAGGGTGTTGATTACTTTGTGGAGCATATATATCCCCGTATAAAAGACATCCAAACGAATATGATTGTAAACGTTTCGGGATCTGCCATCGAAGATTATGTAAAAACAGCTGAAATCATTAATGAACTTGACAAAATTCCTGCTATAGAACTAAACATCTCTTGCCCTAATGTAAAGCAAGGTGGTATGGCTTTTGGTGTGTCAGCAAAAGGGGCATCAGAAGTAGTAAAAGCAGTGCGTTCAGCTTACAAAAAGACACTTATCGTAAAACTCTCCCCAAACGTTACGGACATCACTGAAATAGCTCGCGCAGCAGAAGAAAGTGGTGCGGATAGCGTGTCATTAATCAATACATTGCTGGGTATGGCAATTGATGCGGAACGTAAACGTCCTATTTTGTCAACTATAACAGGCGGAATGTCGGGAGCAGCCGTAAAACCTATCGCATTACGTATGGTATGGCAAGTTGCCAATGCGGTAAATATTCCTGTCATTGGATTGGGAGGTATTATGGATTGGAAGGATGCTGTTGAATTCATGCTTGCAGGTGCGACAGCCATCCAGATTGGTACGGCAAATTTCATAGATCCTGCTGTTACTATTAAAGTGGAAGATGGTATAAATAATTACTTGGAAAGACACGGATGTAAGTCTGTAAAGGAAATAATTGGTGCGCTTGAGGTATAATTGAAAACATACAATAACCCTTCGCATTAAGTCTGCAAGAAAAATGCTATTTCTCTTTTAAATAGAGAAAGGATAAACAGGCAGGTAATAGCAGATGAAAAAGAAGTTCGTGTTTAGAGGAATTGTCTACGGATAGGATCTTTAGATTGAAGACAAAATAAAAACGACGGTGAGGATTTACGTAATCTTCATCGTCGTTTTTATTTACACTTTATTTTACTCCCCTAATAGGTCGGGACGAAGTTTTCTGGTGCGTTCCAGGGACTGTTGGAGTTCCCATTCTTTGATCTTTGCTTCATGCCCGGATAATAGAATATCGGGAACTTTCCAGCCTTTATAATCAGCAGGTCGTGTATATACAGGTGCTGCCAGCAAATTATCCTGGAAAGAATCGGAAAGTGCGGATTGTTCATCGGAAATGACTCCGGGAATGATACGTACGATAGCATCTGCCATCACTGCTGCCGCCAGTTCTCCTCCTGTTAATACATAATCGCCGATACTGATTTCTTTGGTAATCAGATGTTCGCGGATACGGTAATCAATGCCTTTAAAGTGTCCGCAAAGAATAATGAGATTCTGTGCCAGAGAGAGTGTGTTGGCCATCGGTTGGTTGAATTGTTCTCCGTCAGGGGTCGTGAAGATAACTTCATCGTAGTCACGTTCTGCCTTTAGAGCATTGATGCAGCGTTCGATAGGTTCTATTTTCATCACCATTCCGGCAAATCCTCCAAAAGGATAATCATCGACACGGCGATATTTATCTTCGGTGTAATCACGTAAATTGTGAATGTGTATTTCTGCAAGTCCTTTATCTTGAGCTCGTTTCATGATAGAACAATTGAAGAAACCTTCAATCATTTCGGGTAAAACTGTTATAATATCAATGCGCATAATCTTTTAATTTTTCGCAAAAGTACAAATATTCAAAGATAAACATGTATTTTTGCCTTAAACAATCGAAGAAATATGGATATAAAAGAAAAAATAGAGGAATTGCGTGCCGAACTTCATCGGCATAATTATAATTATTATGTGTTGAATGCTCCTGAAATCTCGGATAAAGAGTTTGACGATAAGATGCGTGAACTTCAGGATCTGGAACAAGCACATCCGGAATATAAAGATGAAAATTCACCCACTATGCGCGTGGGGAGTGACTTGAACAAGAATTTTACGCAAGTGGCCCATAAATATCCTATGCTGTCATTGGCAAATACATATTCGGAAGCGGAAGTGACGGACTTCTACGATCGTGTCCGTAAAGCGCTAAATGAGGATTTCGAGATTTGTTGTGAAATGAAATATGACGGTACTTCTATTTCGTTGACCTATGAAAATGGGAAGTTGGTTCGTGCCGTCACCCGTGGAGATGGAGAAAAAGGCGATGATGTGACGGATAATGTGAAAACAATCCGTTCTATTCCGCTTGTATTACATGGTGATAATTATCCCGCTTCTTTTGAGATACGTGGGGAAATTCTTATGCCATGGGAAGTGTTTGAAGAGTTGAACCGGGAAAAAGAGGCACGTGAAGAACCGCTTTTTGCCAACCCCAGAAATGCGGCGTCCGGTACATTGAAGTTGCAGAATTCTTCTATTGTAGCTTCTCGCAAGCTGGATGCTTATTTATATTATTTATTGGGAGATAATCTGCCTTGTGACGGACATTATGAAAATCTTCAGGAAGCGGCAAAATGGGGCTTTAAAATCTCTGATTTGACGCGTAAGTGCCAGACATTGGAGGAGGTCTTTGAATTTATCAACTATTGGGATGTAGAACGTAAAAATCTACCGGTTGCCACAGACGGGATTGTTTTAAAGGTGAACAGTTTGAGACAACAGAAAAATTTGGGTTTTACGGCTAAGTCTCCCCGATGGGCTATTGCCTATAAATTTCAGGCAGAACGTGCATTGACCCGATTGAATAAGGTGACCTATCAGGTAGGAAGAACCGGGGCAGTCACTCCGGTAGCTAATCTGGACCCTGTACAGCTTTCGGGAACTGTCGTAAAACGTGCATCCTTACATAATGCGGATATCATCGAAGGACTTGATTTGCATATCGGAGACATGGTTTATGTGGAAAAAGGTGGTGAAATTATTCCTAAGATTACGGGGGTAGATAAAGATGCACGTAGTTTTATGCTTGGGGAGAAGGTTCGATTCATCGTCAATTGTCCTGAATGTGGTAGTAAATTAGTCAGGTATGAAGGGGAAGCCGCTCATTATTGCCCTAATGAAACAGCGTGTCCTCCTCAAATCAAAGGCAAAATCGAGCATTTTATTAGTCGAAAGGCTATGAATATTGATGGATTGGGACCGGAAACTGTGGATATGTTCTATCGTTTGGGATTAATTAAAAATACGGCCGACTTATATAAACTCACAGCTGATGATATCAAAGGTTTGGATCGTATGGGAGAAAAATCGGCGGAGAACATTATAACGGGGATTGCACAAAGCAAAACCGTTCCTTTCGAACGTGTTATTTTTGCTTTGGGAATTCGCTTTGTTGGTGAGACTGTGGCCAAAAAGATAGCAAAATCGTTTGAGAATATAGATGATTTGCAACAGGCAGATCTAGAAAAATTGGTAAGTATCGATGAAATCGGAGAAAAAATAGCCCAGAGTATACTTGCATATTTTGCGAATGAGTCTAATCGTGAGTTAGTTAGCAAGCTAAAGGAGGCCGGACTACAGCTTTATCGTACCGAGGAAGATTTAAAAGGATATACGGATAAGTTAGCGGGACAGTCTATCGTTATCAGCGGTGTGTTTGTCCATCATTCACGTGACGAATATAAAGAGCTTATCGAGAAAAATGGAGGGAAAAATGTAGGAAGCATTTCTGCGAAAACAAGTTTTATACTGGCTGGGGACAATATGGGACCTGCAAAGCTTGAAAAAGCAAAAAAACTTGGAATAACCATATTAAGCGAAGACGAATTTCTGAAACTTATATCGTAAGATAAGAAAAATATTCGTACTTTTGCGGCTAAATAAATTAGAGATTATAATTAAAACTCATGATACAGACTAAATTGAAAGGAATGGGGGTAGCACTGATTACTCCTTTCAAAGAGGATGAGAGCGTTGACTATGACGCGTTGATGCGTATGGTGGACTATCTATTACAGAATAATGCGGATTTCTTGTGTGTGCTGGGGACTACAGCTGAAACACCGACTCTGACCGAGGAAGAAAAGAAAACTATAAAAAAGATGGTAATTGACCGCGTTAACGGAAGAATTCCTATTCTGTTGGGTGTAGGTGGTAATAATACTCGTGCTATTGTAGAAACATTGAAAAACGATGATTTCACAGGAGTTGATGCTATATTGTCTGTTGTGCCGTATTATAACAAACCTTCTCAAGAAGGTATTTATCAGCATTATAAAGCGATTGCGGAAGCTACGGAGCTCCCCATCGTATTGTATAATGTTCCGGGACGTACGGGGGTAAATATGACTGCTGAAACTACTTTGCGGATTGCCCGTGATTTTAAGAATGTAGTTGCTATTAAAGAAGCATCCGGCAATATTACGCAAATGGATGATATTATTAAAAATAAACCGGAAAATTTCAATGTAATCTCCGGAGATGATGGTATAACCTTTCCGCTTATTACATTGGGAGCCGTTGGTGTGATTTCAGTAATCGGTAATGCTTTTCCTCGTGAATTTAGCCGTATGACGCGCCTGGCGCTTCAAGGAGACTTTGCCAATGCATTAACCATTCACCATCGATTCACGGAATTATTCAATTTATTGTTTGTTGATGGAAATCCGGCAGGAGTAAAATCAATGTTGAATGCCATGGGTATGATCGAGAATAAACTTCGGTTGCCACTGGTTCCTACTCGTATTACCACATTTGAGGCAATACGCAAGGTTTTGAATGAGTTGAATATTAAATGCTAATGCTTCTTCAGCGAGGAATTCATAATAAACATCTAAGTGTTTAAAATAAATATCCCAATGATTGAATTCAATCATTGGGATATTTATTTTAAATCAGCCTATGATTTATTTTAAAACGGCCGCTGTCTATTGTGAAAGAGGTATATTTCTTATTAATTACGTTTTTCGACACAGGTTTTTCACCTTTCTAAAGCATAGCTTTAGGAAACGGAAAGCTACGCTTTAGCCTATCTAAAGCATAGCTATTTGAGGGCTTGATAAGAAATTCTATTAGCTATTGACATATTTCATTTCCAAGCAAGGTGAAAAAGGCTGTGTAAGAGTTGCCCTTCACCCGTAAACGACTTATTTATAGGGAACCCGGAAGAAAGGTGAAGGTGAAGAGGGTATTGAAAACAAGGGATATGAGGGGATGTATTGCTTGTTTATAATGGCTGACTTTTGAATCTTTTAGTTTAGTTATAGCTAATTTCTTCGATGAAATGGGGGAAAATAAAAATCCTCCGCATCAAATGCAGAGGATTTCGTGATCGCGACAGGATTCAAACCTGTAACCGGCTGATCCGTAGTCAGCTACTCTA
>ENA-OOZN01000639-OOZN01000639.1-human-gut-metagenome-genome-assembly--contig:-NODE-639-length-31556-cov-2.616615_pt1 | contig 31556 bp, 23 predicted proteins | sample MGYA00241187_ERZ501397 | MGnify/ENA primary metagenome ERZ501397 (study PRJEB25962, sample SAMEA2042921) | human gut metagenome | biome: human gut; feature: human-associated habitat; material: faeces... | reverse complement strand
TGATTTTTACAACTGAGTCAAAATCAATATTTTTAACGGGCGGTTTTTTATAGAAGACTTCCCCTCACAGCGACCAAAGCCACAAACAAGGAATTGTCTATCTCTAACGGGTTTCTCACCCTAAAAAATCACCTACTTCTGATGTGCTAATGAAGCAGCCAGGAATCCCTTAAATAAAGGATGTGGCTTATTTGGTCTTGATTTAAACTCAGGATGTGCCTGTGTTCCAATAAACCAAGGATGCTCAGGAATTTCAACCATCTCGACGATACGTCCATCTGGGGAGAATCCGGAAAGCATCATTCCATTTTCCTGAAGTACTTCACGGTAATCGTTATTAACTTCGTAACGGTGACGATGTCTTTCTTCAATCTGTTTATGACCATAAAGCTGATATGCTTTGGAGTGTTCGTCAAGGATACATGGATAGGAACCAAGACGAAGTGTTCCGCCTAAATCAGTGATGCCTTCTTTATCAGGCATGATATGAATGACAGGATTCGCTGTGTTTTCATTAAATTCATGACTGTGTGCATCTTTTAATCCGAGAACGTTACGAGCAAATTCTACGATAGTAAGCTGCATACCAAGGCAAAGTCCAAGGTAAGGAATCTTGTGTTCACGGGCATAGCGGATAGAGCAGATCATTCCCTCGATACCTCTGTCACCGAATCCACCTGGAACGATGATTCCGTCTACGTCAGAGAAGAAGCTGTCTACGTTGTAATCACTTACTAATTCAGAGTCAACCCACTTAATCTCAACCTCTGCATTGTTAGCAACAGCGCCATGTTTTAATGCTTCTACTACACTGATATAAGCATCATGGAGAGAAACATATTTACCAACGAGGGCAACTTTTACTTTATGTTTTGGATGTTTCCATGCATTAACCATGTCGATCCAGTCAGTTAAATCTGGCTGTGGGCATTCCATGTTGAGACATTCACAAGCCACGTTTGCAAGTTTTTCTTTTTCCATAGCGAGTGGTAATTCATATAAAATATCAACATCTAAGTTCTGGATAACGCGTTTCTTTGGAACATTACAGAACTGAGCGATTTTGGCTTTAATATCATCATCTAAAGGAAGGTCAGAACGACATACAAGAATATCTGGCTGAATTCCCATTCCCTGAAGTTCTTTTACACTTGCCTGTGTAGGCTTGGTCTTTAATTCTCCAGAAGCCTTTAAGTAAGGAATTAAAGTTACATGGATGAGGATACAGTTCTCGTGTCCTACTTCATGCTGGAACTGACGAAGGGCCTCTAAGAATGGCTGGCTTTCGATATCTCCAACAGTTCCTCCGATCTCAATGATCGCTACTTCCTGATCGCTTGGATCTTCACTTCTGTAAAAACGGCTCTTGATCTCGTTTGTTACGTGTGGGATTACCTGTACTGTGTTACCACCATAATCTCCACGACGTTCTTTGGATAAGATACTCCAATATACTTTACCTGTTGTAACGTTTGATTTCTTATTCAGTCCTTCATCGATAAATCTTTCATAATGTCCAAGGTCTAAGTCAGTCTCTGCTCCGTCATCTGTTACGAAAACTTCTCCGTGCTGGATTGGGTTCATTGTTCCTGGGTCAATGTTGATATACGGATCAAACTTCTGGCTTGTGACATGATAGCCTCTGGCTTTTAGTAATCGTCCCAGAGAAGCTGCTGTGATTCCTTTACCTAATCCAGATACAACTCCTCCTGTAACAAATACATACTTTACTGGCATGTTTCTTCCTCCTATATGTGAATTTCTACTACTTTCTTATATTATCCCATTCAAAATAATATCATATCATATTATTTTTGATTTGTCATTGTGATTTGTTAAAAATAATGAAAAGGATTCTTATGTTTCTATATCATAGAATCATAGGAATCCTTATTTTCATATTTTAAAAATCGAAAGTGCTCACATCACAACTTAGATAGAGGATTGCAGATAAATATAAAATGATTGTTGATGATGATAATCTAAAATACAATTCTTTCGAGATTCTATGGGGTATGGGCGATGAACAATCGCAGGAAAACCGTAGTTCTCGAACTGTTTATTAAGGGGAGTTTGTGCTGTAAGCACTTTCTACCCATAATTTACCATATCATTTTATATTTGTCAATTATTTACTTTACTTTTTTTGTAAAAATTTACATAATTATTATTTTCATTATGATTGATCAATGATATCACCTGATTTTTACTATTTCCTTTGCTGTATGTCCAGCTTCCTAACTTACCGCTCTGTGGCGTTTTCTTGATCATAAATGTATTTAACCATTCTTGTGCATCCTTGGATGAGATACCCATTTTTTCGAAACAGCCTTTTAAGAATATCTTTTCTTCTTTTGTGAATCCTTTGAATACTTCTGTTTCATCCCAGTAAATCAACATCTGTTTGATCTTGTGATCTTGCAAAAAGATCTGAACATTTTTCCTTACATATAATTCTTCATCATTATAAGAACGAAGAATAACTTCATTCGCAGCTGATCCACTATGATCCGATATAGCTGTCCACATTTCTCTGCCACTTTGTGGAAGGTCAGATAGATTACTCCTAAACCCAATCACTTTGTTAAAATCAAATCGAATGATAAAACGTTTATAATTATACAGACATGTTAATCCATTTTTCTTGAATGTATGCCATTTGTCTGTATTATGGAACAAGTATGTTTTATCTCCAACTTTTACTTTAATCCCTGCTGTATCTTTTTCGCATTGTTCCATCCATTTTTTGATTCCTTTGTATCCTGAATTCTCCATCGTATTGATCAATTTGGAGTTTTTCATATAATACTGGGATGTTCCATTGATACATCTCTTATGATTTTCATTTGTTGCATACAAAAGACCGTCTTTGTAATTCCAATTAAGATTCTGAATCTCTTGTTTTTCTGAATCTGTAAGCTTTTGATAATTTTCTTCGAATGTATTGTCTGGTCTTTGAATGATATCATAAAATCCGTCGGTATCATAACTGTCGAAATTTCCGTCAGAATCAATATCTTCATCCGGTTGCTGTATTGACAATCTATGAAGAACTGTGTCTTCTGCTCTTAAACGCAGCTCATACTCACCCGTTTTATCTTCCAGGATACTCGTTTTCCATACTTCATAACTTCCACTGTCATCTAAAAGAGTCGAACTTTCATCGTCTGATTTCATCATCTTATAAAATTTTTTCAGCCATTGTTCATTTTTTATTTCTCTTCTGTCTTCTGAAATCTGATCGATCTTATCTTCTGTGATAAAATTGTTTTCATTTGCTGACAGACTGATCGTTGATACGAACTGTTTTTTGCTTGTCAAAGGATAGATAAATAGTCCTGCTGCCATACAAAATCCAAGAAGGATCGCTATTTGTTTAATTCTTTTTCTTTTCTTAAATGATACGCTATACCATTTTCTCTGTAATTTTGACGGATGACGGTAAAGTACGATTCCAATCGTTGCCAATAAAGCTAGAAGGATCAGTGGTGATAATATGATAATATAACTAATTGAAGTTGAAAAATACATTATACTGCCCTCCTTTTCTTACGCTTTTCTACTATATAATATATGATCGTTGCGATCACTGCTGCCAGAATGCCGCCTGTGTATGACTGAATCTTGAGCCCTGTCACTACAATGAACAGTGAAACACAGAATGGAAAAATCCATACAAACAGATGTTCCATCCATGGAAAATACATAAAATTATTCCTCTTTGCCATATCTGACTTTTGAAATACATAAAATGCAACTCCAAAAAATACTGCGATCAATACGATCTGAATCAGAAGAATCTGTACAAAATGATCAAACAAAGCTATCGTTACCAGCTGATTCACACCTTTATCCCATATAAACTGTTCTGTGATCGGTCCATTTTCAAAAAATACAGCCATCCACCAGCCATGATATATTGTATCTGGGAATGATAATACTTTGGGCATCATATAATCCATAAAGTTTGGAAATAACATTGCTCCGATTCCGATCGCTCCTGCAATCCATGGTCTTTTGCAGATATTCTGAAAAAATATGGCAATGGCATAGATGAGTGTCAGTGAGACCCATATAAATAGAAGATACGCACACAAATGTATCATGTTATCATTTCCAAGAAGTACTGCTCCGTTCTTACATACGGATAGATTCATCTCATACCATGACTGTGCCTTTGTTCTCATCATAATCATTCCGAATGAAAGGAAAAGCCATGGAATCGTATATGTCATCATTCCTGTGATCGTCCTTGTTAGAAAGATCTGGCCTCTCTTAATCGGAAGCTGCATTAGAAATTCACCACATTTTGATGTACTGCTTTCCCGATACTGTATTACCGCTACAAAACTAACCGGTATCATAAGAACGATAATAAACATTTTATAGTATTGATCTAATGTTCCTAAAAACAGATTGCCATAATCATTATAAATTCCTCCATAAAAATTATTGATCTGATCTGCAGTTCCTGAAATATCGTTTGCGATCACATATTGTAATATAAAACATATCACTATAGTATACACTAATGTTATGGCTAGCAGATTTCGTTTTTCATGATTAACAAGCCCTCTCATAACATTTCCTCCTTATTGTCTGAATAATCGATACAGCAAAATATGTGATTACTAATATCATTACCAAATATATAAGCCAATGTACTGCATTTAATTTCTGTATGATCAGTTTATAACTGTCTGATGAACACATAAATTCTTTTCCCCATGCGATCAATCCATAAATTATGGTTCGAAGTGTCTTGTCATACTTAAATATATGAACATATATCTCATGATTACTTAATGCATTAAAACATAGGATCGTGATCACTATCGTCGTGATGACTTTATTCTGTATCTCTGATAATCTTGTTAACATTCGATTCTGTGCCTGATCCTGCTTGATAAACTGTCGTTTTGCAAACCAGATACTAAAGACTCCAGCTGCAAATAAAACGACAATACAGATAATAGCAGAATTTACATATTGTGCTTTCCAGATTGGATTGCTATCCAAGATATTCGCATCTAGCTGATAATTTAATGGATATAAAAATGTTCTGCCGAATCTTCCATAAATAACCCACTCGAGTATCGCAAATCTAGAAGATCTTACCTTAAACAGCAACTGGAGTAAAAATGCCAGATTCTGAAGGATCATCGGCAATATCACATAAAATGTAGCGACTGCTATGATAAGCCCTTGCCAGATATATGCTGTCACGATCAATGAAATCTGTATGAGTGCACAAAATGCAAAACACATTACTGCATTCCATAATGTGCATATGATCACATTCGTGATTGATTCCGCATTCGGAATCGTTGCGATCTTCATTGCAAAGAAAATTCCATAGATGATCTCTGCGAACAAAAGTGATATATGCAGTTTTGTAAGACTCTTTTGGTAAATGTCTTTCTTTGTCCATGGAAGGCTGTAAATATATTGCTGTTTCTTATTTTGCTGCAGTTGATATACAATTCCTGCCGATAATGCTGCAAATAAAACTGTGATCAAAAGCCAGCCATTGATAAGATTATCCATTATCTGTACCAGTTCATCCCCCGGATATTTCATGTTCCATACGAAAATCCCATATAACAATGCTGCTGGTGGAAGTACCAGAGCATATTTTCTAAAAAATTTCATCTCCAAGTTCCTCCTCTTAGCGGTTGCTGTAGACGAATACTTCTTCTAAACTTAATGGAATTTCCTCTACTACAATCGCTCCTGCTTGTTTTAATGCCTCATGAATTGGCTCTCCATACCCTTCTAATATTACTGTGTATACACTTCCAAGATTAGAATACGTGATCACTCCCGGAAGTTCTTTGAAAATCTCGCTTCTTGATTCTTCAAATACAACCTGTAATTTTGTAAATCGTTCTTTCATCTGATCCATTGTTCCATGATAAAGGATCTTTCCGTCCTTCATCATACTTGCGGAATCGCAGAAACTTTCTAAATCCTTTAAATCGTGTGATGAGATCAGAACACTCATCCCATTCATATCGACTTCATTGACAATAAAATCTTTGATCTGTTTCTGTGCGATCACATCCAGTCCTGACATTGGTTCATCCATGATCATCACTTTTGGATGGATGGACAGATTCAACATCGAAGCTAATGACATTGCCTGTCCTTTAGATAATTCTTTGATTCTTTTGCTTACATCTAATCCGATACTCTGATTGTAGTCCCTAAATACTTTCTCATCGAATGTTGGGTAGATCTGTTTATAAAATTCCACCATCTCATCGATATGATACCCTTCAAAATACTGGTTGCTGTCCGCAACATATCCTACCTGTGCTTTTACTTTTGGATTCTCGAAAATTTCTTCTCCACAGACCAGAATCTGTCCTTGATCCTGTTCATAAATTCCTGTTAGACATTTGATCAGTGTTGTCTTTCCACATCCATTGCGTCCTACCAGTCCATGAATGCTTCCCTCTTCTATATCCAGGCTGATTCCATGAAGAATCTCATTCTTTCCATATGATTTTTTCACGTCCTTTAGTTCGATTACTTTCATATCCTATCCCTCCAGATCCTGATAGATCTCATGTATCAGGCTTGCTATCTTCTCTTCATCATACCCTTCATAACGAAGCTCACTTAATATCTCTTTTAAACTTGTCTTGATCTCCTGCATCTTTCCTTTGTCTACCTCTTGTGAAGCATTCTCTGCCAAAAATGCTCCCTTTCCTCGTATTGTTATAATTACTTTCTCTTTCTCCAACAACTGATATGCTTTCGCTACGGTGTTGGGTGTTACACTGAGACTTAATGCTAATTTACGAACGGACGGCAAAGCATCTCCAGGTTTTAGATATCCTTTCCACGCTGCTTCTTTTACTTGTTCCATGATTTGTTCATAAATTGCCTTGCCACTGGCAGGGTTGATTCGAAACACATCTGTACCTCCTTATTGTTTTTGTCGTACTGTATGCCATACTGTATTATCTGTACTAACTGTACCATTTCATATGATACAGTTAGTTTATATACTTTTTTCTTATTTGTCAATAACTTTTTTAAAAATGTCAAGAAAATTTCCTATGAAATGAAAAAGCGCCGCCCACAAGGGGCAGCGCCATGGTTATTTTATTTTTTCCCGCTCTTTTACAAGCTCCTGATACAGTTCCGAAAGCGTCCAGCCGACATTATAAGGCGTAACGATCGCCTTTAGACCTATCGAAATCCGGTTCTTTTTTAACAGCTCCAGCGCCGGGTCGATCATATCCGCCGTCGTCTGTGCGAACAAAAGCATATCCTCTCCAATTCGCGGCGGAAGGGCAAGAACGGGCAAAGGCGTTTCCCGATATCCGGAAACCCCCGCCAGGTAACCGATCTTTTGTCCGGTCTGCATGGCGGCAACGGGCACGAAATCGTAGCCCGCTGTCTTTGCCAGTCCTTCCAGTTCTTTTTTCTTCTGCGGATTGCCCGCATCAAAATAAATCAGCTTCATAACTCACCCTTACAGATACTGTTGTAAAAAAGCAGCTGACTGCTCCATAAATGCCACCTGATCTGCGGCATTAAAATGCTCAATCGCAAGATAATCCTCATAACCGCTTTCTTTCAGACGATCCAGAATCTCTTTCATCGGCAGATAGCCCGATCCGACTGCTGCCGCAAGAAGTCCCCGATTGTATCTGTGCTCCCCGGTCAATGCAGGATCAGCGTTTCGATCCTTGCAGTGCACATGGACAATATAATCCTTCAGCACTTCATACGCCTGCACGGCGTCCTCGTCGCTGTACGCGAAGTTGCCGGTATCCAGCGTAAATTTCAGCCCCGGAACATTTTCCATAAACCACAGCAGCTGATACATTCTTGCAAACGGCTGTACCGGACCGTCAAAATCCTCCAGCGTCACAAGGATGTTCTTTTCTTTTCCATAAGCAACCAGCTCTTTTAATGCCTGCGCCATGTTCTGGATCGAAGCATTTTCAGACATGTAGGAATCCGTCTGCTCTTTCGACGCAGAAAGTGCGTTGAGTGCAGCCGCCTCGTTTTCCGACAGCTCGCCCGGAATAATCAGTACCTTGGACACGCCGAACTCTTCTGCGAGGTCGATCTGTTTCTTTCCCTGCGCTGCATCCGGGTTGTGCCCAAAATCATAGAACGCATTGCTGCAGCTGACCTGCATATGGTTTTTCTCCAGCAGCTCTTTGATTTCTTCTTTGTTCTCGCGAAGCAGCGCATCTCCGATCTCAATCCCCCGAATGTTCCAGAATGCGCATTTCTCCATCAGTTCTGCCACACTTTTTCCAGACTGCTTTGCGCCCTCTAAAATGTGCTCATAAAATACAGCCGTTTTCATTTTTGTTACCCCCTGCTTTTATTCATGACAATCGAATGCTCGCAGAGCGTGCATTCGATTGTTTATAACAACAGAACGTTCGCAGCGCATACATTCTGCTGTTATCTTTTCTCCCCTTTAAAGCCGCTTCCGGCTGCGCGATAGCTTCCCTCACCGGAAGTTCTTCTTCTGCCGCCGTTTTCTGCCTGCCGTCTGTTCGATCTGCGGCTGTCGTTGCCAAAACGTCTCTGCCTGCCGTCGCGTTCCGAACGGTAGCTGCCGTTTTTCTCTCCGAAGCGTCCGCCATTTCTCTGGTCGCGGTCATTGAAACGTCCGCCTCTCTGATCACGGTCGCCGAAACGTCCACCGCTTCTGCTTCCAGATCCATCCCGGCGTCTATCCCCAAATCTCCGTTCTCCATCGCGTCTGACTACTTTAGGCTCTTCTACGATTTCTTCCGGCTCACCGCCAACCTGCTCATACAAAAATGCTGCTGCCAGCTCAATTGCGGAAATGCCGGTTTCTTTTTCAAAGCGCTCTACCGCACGATAGCAGTCCGCGGTATTTGCTTCCTCCATCACCTCGCGGATTTTCTGGAGTACAGATGCTTCCTTATGCTGACGCACTTCTTCTCCGGAGGGAAGATGCTTTTCTTCCAGTTTTGTCTTGCAGACCCGCTCAATTTCACGGATTCTGAAGGACTCTCTGCGGCTTGCCAGCGTAAAGCTCATGCCCTCTTTTCCTGCTCTGCCGGTACGGCCGATACGGTGCACATAATATTCGATATCCTGCGGAACGTCATAATTGATAACGCCATCCACATCGTTTACATCGATTCCTCTCGCCGCAACATCCGTTGCGATCAGCATCTGGAGATTACCGCTTCTGAAACGGTTCATGACCGTATCTCTCTGTGCCTGGCTCAAATCGCCATGCAGCCCTTCTGCCGCGATGCCTCTGTTTTTCAGATTCTCTGCCAGCTCGTCCACCATACTCTTGGTGTTGCAGAAAATCAGTCCTCTTTTCAGGTTATAATATTCAATCAGCCTTGCAGCTGCAGCTTCCTTATCCGATCTGCGGATATAATAAAGATACTGCCGGATTCTTTCTACCGTCAATTCCTTTTTGACAACCTTTACCATTTCCGCATCGGTCTGGAACTGATCGGTGATCTGTAAAATCGGCTCCGGCATCGTTGCGGAAAACAGCGCCGTCTGGTGTTCGCACGGAATCTGTCCCAGAATCGCCTCCATATCTTCCCGAAAGCCCATGTTCAGCATTTCATCAGCTTCATCCAGAACGACCATTTTCAGGTTGTCTAAGCGGATCGTGTGGCGTCTCATATGATCCATCACGCGTCCCGGTGTGCCGACAATGATCTGCACGCCGCCCTTTAACGCCTTGATCTGTCTATTGATATCCTGCCCTCCATATACTGCAAGCACGCGGATATTGTGCATATATTTTGCAAACTGTCTCAGCTGCTGAGCCGCCTGCATCGCAAGCTCTCTCGTCGGGCAAAGGATCATACCCTGCAGCGATCTGTCCTCTTCGTCAATCTTCTGAAGCATCGGGATTCCAAACGCGGCGGTCTTACCGGTTCCTGTCTGCGCCTGTCCGATCACATCTCTTCCTTCCAGAAAAACCGGAATCGCCTTTTCCTGGATCGGCGTCATATGGACGAAGCCCATCTCCTCCACTGCGCGCAAAATCCGCTCGTCAATTCCTGATTCTTCGTAACGTACCAATAATTCTCCCATTTAATCTCCTTTAATCTCTATCACTACAAAACTCTTCTGAGTTTACGCGCCTTATAGCGGTTTTGTCAATGAAAGATTGAAAAATAAACAGGAAAAAAGGATTCATCCCCAGCCTTTGAGAATGAATCCCCTGATTCATGACAATAGAATGCTCGCAGAGCGTGCATTCTATTGTTTTCTTTCTATCAAACTTCATCCGTTTCCCGGTACACCGGATACGGGTGTCCGTCTGTCATTTCCATTCCGGGTACGCTGTCAAACGCCGCAGATTCCTTTAGCTCCCGGTCGTAACGCTGCATGCCGCCCTGCCGCGACATCTGCTGCCGGCAGTTGCAGTCCTGCTGTTCCGACATAGATCCGGCAGTTTCGCCGCTTCGCCGCTGCATCCCTGCTGCGTTCTCCCGCTGGCAGTTGCAGCCTGACTGTCCAGTCCAGCCATCATTTTCGCAGCTGCAATCATACTGCACCCTGCTGCCGTTTCTGCAGCCACAGTCCGTATCTCGCATACTCATATCCTGCTGTCGGTTATCTCCTGCGTCTCTTCTTTCGTTCCAGTTTGCGCAATCCGTCCGATTCTGACAGCTGCAGCACATCAGCAATACCAGCAAGTAAAAACCGTTCATCGTTTTCCCCTGTTTCAAACAGATCTGATATCACTGTATGCAAACCTTTCTGGCTCTGTGTCTGTCCGCCCGTCTGTACATCAGGAACTATGTCTGTCTGCCCGACGGCCTTTTTTCAAAATTCTGCGAACATAAGCGAACGTCTTTTCCTCGCCCTCTTCTGCCAGCATCGTCAGAAGGTGCTCCAGCTGCCGTCTCGTCTGTATGTGCATAAACGGCGGCTCTTTTGCGTTTTTGTAATACGCGAGAGGATCGCTGTCTTTATAGGCGCTTCCCCGGTAGATTTTGGACGCTGCAATCCGGTCCATCAGCATTTCTGCCACATATTTTCGCGGCATCGGCACCGGAGCCATTCCGCCCTCAATGCTCTGTGTGCTGTAATCCACCCAGTATTCGTAATGATGCCTGTTGCGTCCTTTATGATGCAGCCATGCAGAAGAATACCCTATATCCTCCCGCTCCGCGTTGTTCGGGCTTCGATTTCCCTGATAATATTTTGCTCCGACCCTAAATTCCGTCCAGGAATATTTGGAAAGGTCATGACAGATGCCCTGCCGGTACAAGCCGACCGCAAAGCATCCTTTCATCACCAGATACTTATGATAGGTAATCGTCTTAAAATGCTGTAACGCTTTCACTTTTCTTTTCTTTTCTTTCCTTTCCTGACCGGATTTCCTGTGCTTTCCAGAACCTGGATGCAGCGTCCCGGAACGGTGATGGATTTTGTCAGCGGATCGGCCTGTGTTTCCACCACATCGCCCTGTGTATCCAACACCTTTTCCCAGCGCATGCCTGCCGGAAGATCAGGAAGCGCCAGCCGCTGGGGCTCCCAGTGCATGTTCATAGCGATATAGAAAAAGTCATCCTCCTGTGCACGGTCTTTTGGGGCATAACGACCGCAGTACATCAAACCTGCCTCCCGGTTTAACCGGTCGGCCATCAAGCGCCATGCATCCTTTCCATGATAAGATAAATCCGGATAGCCGCACGCCGCATAGTCCATCAGCGTCAGCTCTCTGCTCTGGTGGAGTACCGGATGCGCTTTTCTCAGTGCAATCAGTTCCTTTGTATAATCCAGAAAATCCTTATTTTTCTCCGTAAGCTTCCAGTTCAGCCAGCTGATCTCGTTGTCCTGACAGTACGGATTGTTGTTGCCCTCCCGGCTCTGTCCAAACTCGTCCCCGGCTGTCAGCATCGGGGTCCCCTGCGAAAACAGCAAAAGTGCCAGTGCGTTTTTCATCTGCCTTTTGCGCAGCTGCAAAATTGTCCTCTTGCGGGTAGGTCCTTCCACGCCGCAGTTCCAGCTCGCGTTGTAGGGATTTCCGTCCTGATTGTCCTCCCCGTTTGCCTCGTTATGCTTACGGTCGTAGGAAACCAGATCCGCCAGGGAAAAGCCTTCATAGCTGGTGATATAATTGATCACGCCGTTCTGCACCGGATTGCAGCGCATTCTCCGCAGCGCCTGATGCAGCGTATCCTCGTCTCCCTTTAAAAAGCGGCGCATGTCATACTGAAATTCATCCCGGCATTCCGCCAAATTGCGCACGTCCGGAACCTGCCCCACCGGATAAATCTCTTCATACGGAAATCCGTAATAAATCAGCTTCGTATCCGTAAGCATCGGGTCAGCTGCCAGAATTCCCACCGGAATCTGTTCTCCCATCAGATGCACGCCGTCGATATGGTACTCGCACACCCAATATCGGATCACTTCCAGGATCATCTCCCGATTGATTTCTTTCGGAAAATAGAACTGCAGAATTACCTCCATTCCCTCTGCGTGGAACGCACGCACCATTTCCTTGAATTCCAACACAGGATCCTTAACGCTGTATGACGCTTTCGGTGCGAAATAATAGCCTTTTTTAAAGCCCCAGTAATTGATCCGCGGCAGGGTTTCCTCCACAGGATTTCCTTCCTGATCTTTTGCCGGATAAGCATTCTGCCGCAGCGGCTTTACCGCTTCCAGTTCTGTGAATTCATACACCGGCATCAGCTCCACTGCCGTTACCTGCAGCGATTTTAAATAGGGAATCTTCTCTGCCAGACCAGCGAACGTCCCTTTCGCCGTCACACCGGAAGACGTGTGCTTCGTGAACCCTCTGACATGCAGCTGATAAAAAATGCTGTTCTCATAAGGGATCTGCGGGCGTCTGTCATTCTTCCAGTCAAACGCATCCTCTGTGCTGTCGCTGCGAAGAGACGGGGAAATTTTTTTGCCCCATTTCTCATTGCCGCAGATTCTGCGCGCCTTCGGGTCTGTAATCACCTCTTCGCCACAGTAAAAATTATATTCATACTCCTGCGCATCCAGCCCGATCAGCTTCATGCAGCAGATTTTTCCGATTCGGTCCTCTTCCCGAAATGCCAGCCGTCTGGGCGCACCGCCTCTTCTGGGATACAGAAGGACCCCGCACTCTTTGCTGCGTTCCAGCACCGCTGCGAGATTGATGCTGCCATCCGCATTTTCCGTCCACCCCAGCGGATACGGTTTTCCTTTTTCCATTCTGATCTCTTTTGTTTCTTTCACGTTCCTGTTCCCGCCTTCTGACCTTTTTTCAATCCTGTTTCAGTATAGCACAAATAATTCTTGCATGCCACCGCAAGTTACGGTATGATAAGCGTGACAGGCATGTCTGATTATCGCGCGCTCTGACGCGCCTTTTAAGAAAGGATATCATCCATGGATAAGGAACAGTTTGAAGAAATGGACGAAGAAATGACCGTAGAACTGGAGCTGGATGACGGCACGAATGTAACCTGTGCCATCATTACCATTCTCGAAGTAGAGGGCAAGGATTACATCGTTTTGATGCCGCTTGACGAAAACGGACAGAACGATGACGGAGAGGTTTGGTTCTATCGTTACTCCGAGAACCCCAATGACCCCAACGAAGAGCCTCAGCTGGACTACATCGATGACGATGCAGAGTATGAAAAGGTAGAAGAAGCGTTCGACGAATACCTTGACAGCTGTGAATTCGATGAGCTGGTTACTCTCGACGGAGAATCAAACGAATAAAAACGAAACCAAAAGAACTGCCGTACCGGAGCTTTTCCATACAGGAAATGTTCCGGACGGCATTTTTTTCATTCCTGACATAGCAGTTCTCTGCGGTTTCGTTTCTACCGTTTCGGCTCCTTCCACCCACACTCAGCAAGAAACCGGGACGCAAACCCCGGCGTTTCCTTCGTTCCTTTCGTATACGACAGATACAGCTCTTTTTTCGCCCGTGTCATTCCAACGTAGAACATCCTGCGCTCTTCCTCCAGTGCCGCCTGATTCTTGCTCTTTTTGTGTGGGACGACGCCCTCCATACAGCACGGAAGAAAAACGGCGTCGTATTCCAGTCCCTTCGAACCGTGCATAGTGACAAGCTCGGCAATTGGGAGTGTTGTGAATGCTGCACCCGTTATGCCGCTGGCAGCCGTGTGCGCTGCCGTGTCTGCTGCGTCCGCCATGTTCTGATCCATCTGGTCTTCATATGCCGTCATTGCTTCCTCAAGCTCCGTCAGGCTTTGAAATTCCCGCGCCTGTTCCTGAAAAAAGTCGGCGGCTTCCAGATCCCGTTCCAGCTTTCCGGCTGCGTGTGCCCGGGCTCCTGCAGGTGCCCTCTCTTGTCCCTGCCGTGATTCTCCCGCCGACGGCGTCTGCCCGGCATTCTCTTTTAACCACGCATCGTATCCCATTCCGCGGCGGATATAATGAACTGCCGCATATAAATCCATTTTCGCCAGCCGTGAGATATCCGCTTCCAGACGGTGCAAAATCTCCTGCATATACGGCTTCTGTGCATACGCCCGGCGCAATGCTGAAAATGAAATTTCTGCATCCGGCAGCATCTGGCGAGACAGATAGCGGCATGGGCGGTTCATAATTCTCAGGAAATCCTTCCGTTTCCGCCCTTCCATCGCAAACTGCAAATAAGCGAGTAAGTCCTGACAGACCGGGGTTTCATACGGATTTTTCGGCTTTTCTTTCCAGAGATAGGGAATATTTCTGCACTTTAGCGCTGTTGCCAGCCACACTGCATCCGCATTCGTCCGAAAAATCGCCGCACAGCTTTTTCCCTGCCGCAACGTCTTCCCGATTTCATCTGCGACTGTCTCAGCCTCCTGCCTCCGATCTTGAAAACCGCAGACCAAGACGCTGCGATCCGTGCTTAAGGGCAACCAGCTCGTGCCGAAAGCAGCGGCGGAAATGCCTGATGCGGTGCCGGTTGGAATGGGTAAAGTGCTTTTTTCTCCCTGCATCCGGCGCGCCCCCTGCGTCGCTTCTGGCACAAAGCACACGTCCTGCCTCTCATCCGACGTGCTCTGTCCAGCCACGATCTGCTTCGGAAATCTCTCCCGGTTTTGCCCGATCAGCTTTCCTGCCGTCTCCACAATTCCGGCGCGGCTGCGATAATTGACCGACAGAAAAATCTGCTTTGCTTCCGGAAAATCCTTTAAAAACTGACGCATAATCGCCGGGTCAGAGCCCCGAAAGCCGTAGATCGCCTGATCATCATCTCCAACGACAAACAGATTTCTCTTTCCACCGCAAAGCAGCTTTACTGCTTCATACTGTGCTGCGTTGATATCCTGAAACTCATCCACCAGAAGATAGGAATATTCCCGCTGCCAGCGCGCAAGTTCTGCCGGATTTGTCCGGAATAAATGACAGACCGCCGCCGCAAAATCGTCCAGATCAAGCTTCTTTTCCTGTGCAAGCTGCTTTTGAAACGATACGAAAATCCGCATAAATTCCTGTCTGCTGACGTATTCACTTGTAAAATCAGCTGGAAGCTTCCCGATATTTTTGATAAATCCGATTTCTGAAAGAAGTCCCTGCTCCCATTCCTGGTCCATTTTCCCATCGTTTTGGGCATAAAATTTTTTCGGAAGCGTAAGCAGAGCCGCACGCAAATATTCTCTTTTCTCTTTTTCTTTCAAAATGCTCGACCCATTATAATGACAGGATGTTTTTAAAATGTGAAAAAAGACGGCATGAAATGTGCCGAAGGTGACCGGAAAGAACTGATTGTCCATCCGGGCAAAGAAACGGTCCCGCATCTGCCGGGCTGCCGCTTTTGTGAATGTAATAACTAAAATGTGGGACGGATCTGCATGATGGACTTCGATCAGATACCGTACCCGTTCGACCGTTGTAAAGGTCTTACCGGAACCCGGACCGGCAAGGATCAGTGCCGGTCCGGTATTGTGGGCAATCGCCCGTTGCTGCTGTTTGTTTGCCTGCAAAAAATACTCCTGTTTATGCCTGCTCCAAAAGTTCGATTCCCTTGCGGATTCTGGACAAAGATTCCTCTTTGCCAAGGATTTCCATGATTTCCGTTGCGCCTGCAGGAGTCATCTGCTTACCGGAAACCGCAGTACGAACCGGCCACAGCACATAGCCGTTCTTACAGCCCTTTTTCTCCACATAGGAAAGCAGAAGCGCATACAGTGCGTCGTTGGTATAGTCCTCCTGCTCTTCCAACAGCGGAAGCAGCTCTTTTAAAACCTCCAGGGCGCTTTCTTTGGTTGTCTTCATCTTCTTATGTACATACATGGCAGGATCATATTCCGGAAGGGTCTCGAAGAAATCTACCATCTCTTCGATTTCAGGAAATACTTCAATTCTTGTCTGAACCATGTCTGCGATCTTATCCAGATCCTGTCCCTTTGTCAGAGCCTTTTCCAGATAGGGCTTTGCATGCTCCATAAAGGTCTCATGATCCATCTTCTTGATATATTCGCCGTTCATCCATTTCAGCTTGGTATAATCAAATACTGCAGGGGATTTCGACATCCGGTGATAATCAAATTCCTTCACCAGTTCTTCCAGAGAAAAGATCTCATTCTCGCCCTCCGGGCTCCAGCCAAGCAGCGCCACAAAATTGACAACGGCCTCCGTCACAAAGCCCTGATCGATCAGATCCTCGTAGGAGGAATGACCGCAGCGTTTGGAAAGCTTGTGATGCTCCTCGTCTGTGATCAGCGGACAATGAATGTATACCGGCACCTTCCATCCAAAGGCATCATAAAGTCTGTTATACTTCGGAGAAGAAGAAAGGTATTCATTTCCGCGTACAACATGGGTAATGCCCATCAAATGGTCATCTACAACGTTTGCAAAGTTATAGGTCGGATAGCCGTCGGATTTGATCAGGATCATATCGTCCAGCTCGGAATTATCTACCGTGATATCTCCGTAGATCTCATCATGGAAGGTTGTGGTTCCCTCCGTCGGATTGTTCTGACGGATTACATAAGGGACCCCTGCTGCCAGCTTTGCTTCTACCTCTTCTTTGGATAAATGCAGGCAATGCTTGTCGTATACATTGATTTCCTTGCCTGCGACAACCCGGTTTAAGGTTGCCAGACGCTCTTTATCACAGAAGCAGTAATAAGCTTCGCCTTTTGCGATCAACTGCTTGGCATATTCCAGATAAATTCCGCTTGCCTGACGCTCGCTCTGAACGTAAGGGCCTACGCCGCCGTCTTTATCCGGACCTTCATCATGCACCAGACCGGTCTTTTCCATCGTACGATAAATGATATCTACTGCGCCTTCTACATAACGCTCCTGATCGGTATCCTCAATTCTAAGGATAAAGTCTCCACCTTCGTGTTTTGCCACCAGGTATGCGTACAGTGCCGTACGCAGATTTCCTACATGCATCCGTCCGGTCGGGCTGGGTGCAAAACGGGTTCTGATCTTTGTCACTTTTTCATCCTCCATGAACGAAACCGTCTCTTTTCCCCGAGACGGTTTCTCTTTTTTATTTGTTGATCTATGGCTTTCGGAAAAGCTCTGCTGCCTCCGCAAAATTTACTTTGCCTCGTCCATCGCGTTCTGTGGCGGAAGCTTTCTTTCTGCCTCATTCTGGAAGCTGCTCAGTGCTTTTTGTGCCTGCGAAATTGCAACATTGGTACCAGCACCTGCAATACAGCCGCCGGGACACGCCATTCCTTCAATCAGGCAGCCGTTTTTCTTACCCAGCTTTGCAAGCATCAGGATCTTTTTACAGTCTGCGAGACTTTCGACATGCTCAATATGAACGGTTGTATCCGGATAATACTCCTGTACACACTTCTCGATAGCACTTGCCACACCACCTGACGCAGCATACCCACGACCTGCTGAGGTCGCATCCATAATCGGTGTTTCTTCCTCTACCTTTGTAATATCAATTCCCTTTGCTTCAAACATACCGGTAAGCTCTTCAAAGGTAATGACAAAATCCACATCGGAACGAACGGATCTTCTGGAAGCCTCCAGTTTTTTTGCTACGCAGGGACCGATAAACACAACAGATGCATCGGGATGCTCTTTTTTGATGACACGTGCAGTCGCTACCATAGGTGTCAGGGCGTTGGAGATTTTATCGATGGTCTCCGGGAAGAATTTCTTTGCCAGCATTGACCAGGAGGGACAGCAGGACGTCAGCAGAAACGGCAGTTCGCCGGTTGCCACTTCTTTCACATAATGCTCCGCTTCTATTGCCGCTCCGATATCGGCTCCGATGGCGGTTTCATAAACATCTGCAAAGCCAAGCTGCTTTAACGCGGTCTTGATCTTCCCAGGCGTCGCTGCAGGACCAAACTGACCGACAAACGCAGGCGCTACCTGTGCAATGATCTCTCTGCCGGACTCAAGGGCATGGATCAGCTGAAAAATCTGGGATTTATCTGCAATTGCGCCAAAGGGACAGCTTACCATACACTGGCCACAGGTGACACACTTCTCGCTGTCGATAACCGCCCTGCCGGCCCCATCGCTGCCGATCGCACCCACACCGCAGGCTGCGCTGCAGGGTCTCTGCTGATGGGAAACTGCATCGTAGGGACACACTGATTTACATTTACCGCAGCGAATACATTTGCTCTGATCAATGACCGACTTGCCATTTACGGTGCTGATCGCCCCTCTCGGGCATACAACCTGACACGGATGTGCTACACACCCCATACAACGGTCTGTTACACAATATTCATTTTCAGGGCAGGCATTACATGCCGAGGGAATCACCTGGATCATCGGAGGCTCGTAATATTTTTCGTCAATATTGCTCTCCTCCAGCCCCTGTGTCACATGCACCGGTGCGTCTTCCGGGCGAAGCGACAGCCCCATCGCAAGCCGGATCTGCTCTCTTACTATTTCACGCTCCCGGTAAATGCTTTCCCGATAAATCGGAGTTTCAGGATTCACAATTTTATAGGGTAACGCTTCTACATCATCATTCAGATTGTCAGAATGATATGCAAGCTGCGCGATCTCTTTAAAAATCTCTCTCCGCATTTTTCTGACAGGTGTATCAATTCCTCTCATGACTACCTCCATTGGCACCTTTCCTTTTTACCGTATTTTATTTTTGCACAAACCCTCGGTAAAATCAAGCCCCTTTCGCTTCCCGCACCGCTTCTGTTACCTCCAGCGTAATCTGATCTCCGCCCGCTTCCATCCATTCTTCCACAAATCTGTCAAATTCATCCAGCTCCTTCACTCCTGTGATGATTTCCAGATATAGCTTCTTTTCCATTTCCTGAAGCTTCGACCATTTCGTCTTCATGGTTTCCGTCTCCCCGGAAAAGACAGTACTGCACACCTCCAGATCCTTATTATCCAGCAGAGCACAGGCACGGATCCTGGATTCATAAGCCGCCCAGGTTTCCGCGTCTGCAGACTGGGAATTTTCCAGATAATCTTTGCATTTTTCATAATAGGCATATTCGAGAACCTGCAGCTCATCCGGATCCTTTTTCCCGGTCAGTGCACCGTTAATATCCTCATAGCAGCGATGCAGCGCATCGCTGTAATCAATATTGATGGAGATCGGCCGCGCCGTGGAATCCACATTGGTCTGAAAATAATAAGCAAGTTCTTCGTTGTATCGTCCTTCTGTACGCATTTTATCGAACATCACGCTTGCCATTTTAAATACGATCTCCGGATGCTCAAAGTCTTTTCGCACCACAACGTATTTGTAGCTCGGATTCTGATCATAATACTGCAGCTTTCCATCCTCTGTCGTCCGGATCAGATAGGGCTCCCATACCGCATCCGGGTTTTTCTCCATCGCTTCCATCAGCGGATTGTTCGGCGCCCACCAGGGACCGAAAAACGAACCGCACTTTCCGTCTACGATCAGTTCCGCAATATTTGCCATCGTACGGAGCATAAAGCTATCATCCAGCAGCTTCTCTTCATACAATTTTCTCACTTCGGCAAGTGCCTCTTTTACCTGCGGCTGCACCGAGCCGTAAACCACTGTGCCGTCCTCCTGCAAAATCCACTGCTTTGGAAATGCACTATAGGATGCAAAAAGTGTATTCAGCTGAAATTCATAACGATATCCTGTTTCTCCGGTCAGATCGGAATGGCACACCAGGCCAATGGTGTTGCCTTCTCCGTTATTTCCGGGATCCTGTTCCACAAATGCCCGTACGATCTCCACAGCCTCCTCCATCGTATCCGGTGCTTCAAGTCCCAGCTCGTCCATCCAGTCCCTGCGCAGCCACAGCAGATTCGGACCGTCTACAAAACTCGGCTCCGGAAGCGCCATCAGCCTTCCGTCGATCATCGCTGAATCCAGCGCAGACACCTCGTAGCTGTCATACATTGCCTTTATCCCGTCGCTGGCGCAGTTTTCCAATGCCTCGCTCAGATCAGCAATCATTCCCCCCTCGGCAAGCCGGATCAGAGTCTCCCGATCTTCTATGACCATGACATCCGGAAGCTCTCCCGATGCGATCGCCATATCAACGTTTACCGTATACTGATCCTCCATTGCCTCGAATACATCCTTGTTCTGGATATTTAAGCACTCCCGGAGATATCTCGTATAAACGTTATCTTCATAGGTGTCCCGTTCCGGCATATTGGAACGATTGCCGCCGGTCATCTTTCCGAGGGTATAGGTGATCAGCTCCGGATATTTTCCGTAAGGCGTGTTTTTTGCCTCCTCCCATGCCTGCAACTCTTTCTCCGAGGATTCTCCTGGCCGTGCCATCTCAGTGCCTACGATCTGTCTGCTGCCGCATCCAAAAAGTGCTGTACAGGCTGTCCCTGCCGCCAAAATAGCAGCCAGCCAGCGTTTTCGTCTCATTCTTTAATCCACCCCGCTTTGTTTCAGGATCACAATTCCATAGGCGGGCAATTCCAGCTTGTTATTCTCCAGCTTTTCCTGCTGGTCTCCAACGTTTAAACTGCCCTTTAGAGTATAATTATAACCTTCCGGAAGGGCTTGCTGCAAGTCTATTTCCACAGATTCCGTTGCATTATTACATAAAATTACACTTACCTTTCCTTCCCATTCTGTCAAAAGCACACCGATATCTTCCGGAAGCTCTCCGTCCGGAACACTTATACTTCCCCTCGCGATTTCCGGATTGCTTCTGCGCAACTCGATGGCGTTCTTATAATACTGTAAAATGGACCCCGAATCCTTTTCCTGCTCCTCCGCAGACGGAAACTTCTGCTCCACTGCATCTGCTGTCTGAGGCGCATCCGGTGTCTTAGACAAATCCTGTGCAGACCAGTACATTGGAAGGCGCTTGTTTTCATCCTTTGTTCCGGAGCTCTTCATCCCCAGCTCTTCTCCGTAATAAACAAAGGGACTGCCCGGCATCATCATCATCAACCCTGCAGCAAATTTCATCTGCTCTTCGTTGTTGACGCACTGGGCGCTGATCCTGGTGGTATCGTGATTGCTGATAAACGGTGCATCAATATAATCCGGATTTGCCAGTCTGTCTGCAGTCTGCTGCTTTACCATCCAGGAGAAAAACTGCTGGGGCGTCACTCTTGCCTTGGCAGTCTTTATGATCGCGCCATCCTGCTGTGACGCCGGGAAATTAAATAAGCTGTCGATCCCGCTTTTGTAATATTCCTGCAGCACTCCCTGTCCTTCCCAGACCTCGGCTACCAGATATGCCTCCGGCTTTACACTTTTCACGTAGGTTTCAAACCAGTTTAAAACCTCTATATTCTTTTCTGCGTATCCTGTAAAATATTCCTTCGCCGCATCCAGTCTGAAGCCGTCTGCACCCTTCTCCAGCCAGAAGGAGGCAACCTGCTCCAGCTCTTCTCTGACCGCTTCACTATTCAGATTCAGATCCGGCATACCATCCCAGAAAACCCCCTCATAGTACCAGTCCGAGCTGCCTATCTGATACCAGTTTGGAGTTTGTGCCTGATCCTTTGCAAAATTATAATAGTTCACATACTTGCACTCGTTTTCGTCCGGTTCCTTTTCTCCAAGCTGCTCCAAATAATCACAGGCCTCCAAAAACCACGGATGGCTGCTGGAGGTATGATTGAACACCAGATCCATAATCAACCGGATATTGCGTTTGTGACATTCCTTAAGCAGTGTCTCAAAATCCTCCATCGTTCCAAAGGACGGATCGATCCCGTAATAATCTGTGGCATCATATTTGTGATAGGTCGGTGACGGCATGATCGGTGTAAGCCAGATCCCGGTAAAACCCATATCTTCGATGTAATCCAGCTTTTCTGTGATTCCGCTTAGATCGCCGCATTTGTCTCCGTCACTGTCGCAAAACGAACCGACAAAAATTTCATAATAGCAGCGGTATGCATCGTCCGGCTCCCTGACAGTCTCCGTCGTTTTCCCGCATCCTGAGAGCAGCTGACAAAGAAGCACTACGCATAGTATTAAACTCAGTCTCTTTTTCATCCCTATATCCGCCTTTCTGCAGATCTTTGTTTTCAGTAGCAAAACAGGCGAAAACGATATTCGTTTTCGCCTGCTGTAAAACTATTTTCGGCTGTCTGCTGTCAGTCCTTACAAACTGCCATCAGCCCTTAACTGCTCCGGACATACCTTCTGCATAGTATTTCTGCAAATTCAGGAACAGAATAGCGATCGGAATGGAAACGCAAACTGCGCCAGCTGCGAAGCAGGCATACCAATTTACGATATTTTCCTTGGTCAGCATCGTGTACAGACCGATCGCAACCGTATAATATCTCGGATCCGCACCTGCAATTACCTTTGCGAAGATGAAATCCAGCCAGGGAGCCATGAAGGAAGTCATGATCGTGCTTACAATGATCGGTTTCGACAACGGCATAATGATCTTGGAAAAGACATCCCATTTCGTTGCGCCGTCCACGATTGCAGCTTCATCCAGTGCCTTCGGAATCGTATCAAAGAAGCCCTTGGATACGTAAAAGCCCAACCCCGCACCGCCGGAATATACCATAATCAACGCCAGGAAGATCATGGGACCCTTGGTCAGTCCAAAGCCCTTTAAGATATAATAAACGGCGATCATGGACATAAAGCCGGGGAACATACCAAGAATCATGGCAACATTCATATAAGGCTTACGGATCTTAAACCGGAGTCTGGACAGACAATAGGAAATCGCCAAAACAAAGAATGTTGTCAGGATACAGGAACAAATTGCTACAAACAGCGTATTCAAAAACCACTTCGGGAAATTGAACAGTGCAGTATCTGTAAACAGCTTCACATAGTTTGCCATCGTAAACTTTTTAGGCCAGAACGATGTGATATACTGTCCTTTCTGTTCTCTGAAGGATAACAGGACTACCCAGAAAATCGGGAATACCCAGATCACGGAAAGGATCGTCAGAAACAAATGCACAAGCACATTGGTGACTTTCTTTTTAATGCCTGCTGAATTCTGTCTGGTGTTTTTCATGAGAATCCCTCCTCGTTTTTATAGGATCCAGTCCGTCTGTACGTTATCAGAGACAACGTCGCCATCAGGACAAAGGTCAGGATACCGATTACGGCACCCAGGTTATAGTCCTTATTATCAATTGTCAGCTTGTACAGCCAGGTAACGAGCAGATCCGTCTTACCCGCAGTACCGCGGTAATAGGTATCGCAGGCCGGCGCGCCGTTTGTCAACAGGTAAATAACGTTGAAGTTATTGATATTCCCTGTAAAGGTTGTAATCAGATTCGGCGTCATGACAAACATCATGTACGGCATGGTGATCTTAAAGAAGGTAACAAACGCATTTGCGCCGTCCACCCTTGCCGCTTCGTACAGCTCTGCAGGAATATTCTTCAAAATACCGGTTACTGCAAGCAGCGTATAAGGAATGCCGACCCAGAGGTTGATGACAATAACTGTCACTCTCGCCCAGGTCACATTGGTCAAGAACGGCAGCGGTCCTACACCGAACAGTTCCTTTAACAGCAGATTGATTACACCGTGCTCCTGGATCATGGTATTGACTACCAGCAGGGATACAAACTGAGGCACAGCGATGGTCAGTACGAAGATAAAACGCCAGAAGGCTTTGAACTTCGTCCCATCCCGGTTGATGATGATCGCCAGGATAATACCAAAGATATAGTTTAAGAAGGTTGCAAAAATAGCCCAGATGATCGTCCAGCCAAGCACCCTCCAGAAGGTCTCTCCAAGTGCTCCGCCTGCATTTAATACTCTGGCAAAGTTCTGGAAGCCTACCCAGTCAAACAACTTACCTGGCGGCAAATGATCACGGTCATAATTGGTAAATGCCATCAGGATCATGAATACCAGAGGCATTACCGTAAACAATATAATTCCCAGGAACGGGAAAAGCAGGAAGAGCTGATACATCCTGTTATCTTTCAAGTCTTTTAAAATCTGGCCGAAGGTAATCGGCTTCTTTCCTGCTTCCTGTGCTTTCTGCGCAATATAGGAGGAGCGAATTGCAGCTCGCCACAGCAGGATAAATCCAATTGTCACAAAGAACGTAACAACACCATAGAGCAGGCAGAGCTGGGAGTTATCTCCTGTCGCATACTCATAAACCTGTGTCGCTTCATTGAAAACCTTTTTCTGCGTTTCGGTACCCAGCGTAACGAAATTCTGCAGAGCCTTTGCCCCGTAGAAAACCATATAGAAAATATATGCAAGTTCTCCTGCCAGGAACAAAAGTCCCTGTATGATCTGTTTTCTCGCAAGATTGCCCGCGCCCATGATCAGACAGGTCAGTTTTGTAAAAATATCACCTTTTCGAATCGCTTCGGATACCGGTATCACATCCGGAAATTCAGAAGCTTTTTTCTTTTTTCCAAAAGCTGCCATCGTATTCTTCCTTTCCCTCATACAGTTTCAGGCAGACACTGTGTCATCCCCAAATGTCCGTTTCTGAAAGAAAGGCTTCACCGGAAGATCGGGTGAAGCCTTAAAATCAAGCCGGAATCTTACTCCAGAGAGCCGCCTGCATTTACGTTTGCAATGAAGTTGGTCAGCTTATCCTGTGCATTGTCGTGGTTAACCTCACCAGCTACGATTGCTTTGCCGAATGCTTCTGCGTTGCTCCACCAGCCGTTCATCTCAGAAACCAGAGGCTGAGCAACAGAAGTGTTGTTTACAGTGTCGGTAATAGCGTTTAACATTACATCGTCGATACCGGTGGAATCCAGCGGAACTACACCACGAACTTCATAACGGATCTTCTGGCAGTCAGCGTTGCCAAGATATACAGCCAGTGCAACTGCAACGTCCATGTTCTCGCAGGTAGGATTTACACCAATTGCCTTGGAACCTGCATAGGACTTCATTGTGCCTTCATAATCGCCAGCCTTGAAGGAAGGAAGCTGTGCACATGCGAAGTTGTCGCCCAGAGCAGTTTCAATTGCTTCACGATCCCAGGAGCCGCTAAAGAATGCACCCAGCTTACCTTCGGTGAACAGGTTGATTGCCTTACCTGCTTCTTCGTTTGCCTGGTTTGTGAATTTCGGATTTGCAGCAAGGTCAATGAGGTAATTGGTTACTGCAAGACCCTTTTCATCATCGAAATCACAGGGAACAGAGCCGTCTGTACCGTCAGGACCAAACATTGTGCCGCCAACGCCATAGAAGAAGGAAGGAATATACCAAGAGTTGCTCAGCTGGAAGCATACATTGGTCACATCATCTCCCAGATCCTTTGCCAACATAACATCCAGATCCTTAACTTCGTCTTCTGTAAATTTGCTGCTGTCATAGTACATGAACCAGCCGTTGTATGCATAAGGAACACCGTATACACCGCCCTCATAAGTAACAGTGTTTATCATAGATTCGGAGTTGGTCGCCTTAACCTCTTCCAGGTTTTTGCCGCCCAGCTCTGCGATGGCACCAGCCTCTACCAGAATCGGCAGCTGGTCGTTTGCAAACATGTAAACATCTGCTGCTGCATCAACGTCCTTGGTTACTTCGTCTTTTGCAACGTCTTCACCGCATACGCCATATTCATATGTAATGTTCCATTCCGGATGTGCTTCATTAAAAGCATCACACATTGCAGCCAGCATACCCTTGTCATAAGTATCTGTCGGGTTCTGGTCTTCCTGAGGTGCCCAAACCTTCAGGGTAACATCCTTTGTCTCAACAGGAGCTTCTTCTGCTGCATCTGCAGTGTCTGCAGTATCTGCTGCTGCGCTCTCTGCGGGAGCTGCTGTCTGGCTGTCTGTTGTAGCTGCTTTAGATCCGCAACCTGCAAGAGCTGTTGCAGACATTGCTACGCAAAGCGCCAGTGCTGTCACTTTTTTGAATTTCATAGCTTTTTCCTCCTATACACCACACCTTTTCGGTGTTTCGTGTTTGCTTGATGGTATTATTGTAAACTATAAAAAAGCAGCCGTACATATCAATGTTTTAAGAATGATATCATTTTTTTAAGAACTTTGTGATTTTTGTATATCCGTAAGCCGTCTTGCAGGAAAGTGAATTGTCATTTTTGTACCTTTGCCGACAACACTTTCTACCTTCATCGCATATTTTTCTCCATAACAGAGGCGGATCCGTTCATCAACATTCCGAACTCCATAGCCCTTGGATTCCATTGTCAGGATTTTATCTGCAACCTCCTGCTCCATCCCGACACCGTTATCCTCTACCATAAACCATACACAATTGTCTTCTTTCCATCCCCGGACAGTAATTTTACCTCGTCCGTCTGTTTTTTCTTCGATTCCGTGATGGATCGCATTCTCAACAAGGGGCTGCAGGATCAGATTCAGAGACTCGCACTGCAGGATTTCCGTCTGTGCTTCGATTTCATAATCAAAATCCCCGTCATGCAGCATGCTTTGAATTTCCAGATAGGCACGGGTATTACTCAGCTCAGTCTCTACCTGTAGCACATTCCGCCCGCGGTTTAAGGCAGTGCGGTAAAAGGTAGACAGGGCCAGTGTCATCCTGCTGATATCCTCTTCTCCTGCCGCCAGTGCCTTCCAGTTGATCAAAGACAGCGTATTATACAGAAAATGCGGATTGATCTGTGCCTGCAGTGCCTTCAGCTCCGCCTCCTTCTGGGTGATCTTGCTGAGATAAACTTCATTGATCAGTGTCCGTATTCGCTTCATCATGCTGCCAAAGCCACGGTAAAGCATCCCAATTTCATCCCGATCATCGCTCTCCATCTGCATATCCATGCTGCCCTCCTGCACCTCCTGCATGAAGTGCGTCAGCCGTTCAATCCTGCTGCTCACCATGCCGGAGGTGATAAAATAAGCAAGCACTGCTGCGAAGATACAGATCAGGATCGTCACTCCCGCCATCACTCCGATCGGCCGCATCGCTTCTCCTGCAAGTCCAACCGGTTGATACAGCCACACCGTCCATCCTGTTGTATTTGACTGCTCACAGAGAATGATATAATCTGTACTGCCCCTATCCCGCTGCTCCAGAAATTCGGAATACGTCAGATCATAGTTCTGATTCTTTCCGGAAAATCTGCTTTCCTCAAAGACCAGCTTACCATCCTGATCTGTAATATAAAGCCCGCATTCTGAGATCAGCGTTTCTGCATACGGCGTAAAAAGCTTCTGATAATCCACATCCATATACAGGATGTTCACGCCCTCTCTGGCACCGGAAAAGGCAAGCTTCCGGGCGGAAAACAGTGTCTCTTCCTGATAATTTGCAAACCAGTTAAGACCCGGGTGCTCCAATGTCTTCTGATACCAATCCGTCTCCTCAATCTCTGACACCGGCGCAACCGTCGTGTCATGCTTGACCATTCCATTATCCGTATAGATCGTGATCTGCTGCATCCCGCCATGAAAATAGCTCGCTGTCCGCAGGATCGGATCCACCTTCTGTGTCAGCTGCTCATACTGCTCGTAGGGTGTCCCATATTCCATGGAAAATACCTCTGCCAGCGTCCGGTCAAAGGCAATATAATCCGACAGGCTGTTATAGCCGTCCAGAGTTCGGTCCATCGACGACACCGACTGCTGCAGATAGGACTGCAGGTTCATTTTTCCCTTATCGTCAATAATACTTCGCATCTGCAGAAAGCTCAGCCAAAACAAAAGCATCACCGGCAAAAAGCAAAACAGGGAATAAAAGATCGCCAGCTTATACCGCAGCTTGATTCCGTTAAACCAATGCAACAGCTTCTTCATCTTGTTCTGCATTCTCTCCTTGATCGCGATATTTCTGCGGCGTCATCCCATAATACTCCCGAAAGCTCTGACAAAAATAGGAAACATTCGGATATCCTACCTTTTCGCTGATGCTCACGATTTTGTCCTTCGTGCCCTCCAGCATCTCGCGTGCTTTTTCCATTCGGCAGATCTTGATAAATTTGCTTAAATTCTGGCCGGTTTCCTTTTTAAAAATCGTACTCAGATAACTGGGAGCCAAAAAAACGCGCTCTGCCAACATTTCGATGCTTATCTCTTCCCCGTAATGCGTATTGATATAGCGCTTGACCTCTTCTACCTCCCGATGAATATTGCCACTGTCCGTCTGGGTCTCCTGCTCCAGAAGCTGAATGTTTTTTTCTATGATCCGCCGGATCTCATCGATATCCGCTGTCCGGTAAAGCATTTCCATTTCTTCATTTAAGTCCCTGTCGTTTTTACCCGGAATCGCTTCATATAAAACCTTCAACAGGCTGGAAAAGACGAATTTCACATAAATCTGGGAAAATCCGACGTTCTGTCGGTAATTGTGGAACAGTCTGTCCACATGCTCGGAAAGGCTTAACATATCCTTCGTTCGAACATCCTGCTGGATCTGCTTGATCAGTGTGTTGTCGTCCAGCTGCACGTCGTCCGCGCATTCCACATCGTATTCCGCCATGAAAATATGGCTGTCCAGACCGTAAAAACGGTTTTCCATCAAAAGCTCCGTCTCCCTGCAGCGCTCCGCCAGCTGACTTCTGTTCTTGAGGCCGGAGGAAACCGCAACGTAACATTTTGCGTCCTTGCCGCTCAGCTCCTCCAAAATTCCAAGCACCCGGCGCGCCGTCTCCTTCCAGTCGTCGCTTTCCGATTTAAATAAAAGGATTCCCTGCTGAGGGCTCACATTCAGATAGTCTGCATTTAAGCCGGCAAGCTTAAGTCCCCCCAGAAGCTGACTGCTCTTATTTTCAAAGAAATCCCCGCTAACCTCCAGAAGCATCAGACGTTTGTAGCTGTTCAGAAAATCCATCGGATAAATTCCGGCTGCGCGTTTTTCAAGCTCTGCCGCGTCCGTCCCGTTAAAAATCGCATTCAGAATATATTCCTTAAACAGGCTGCCTTCTGTCTGCCTGCGGCTCTTTTCCTGTTTGCTCTCTTCCAATACACGTATAATCTTTTTTATCGCGTTCTGAAATTCTGTCGGATTTACCGGCTTCAAAATATATTCCTCTACTCCAAAGCGCATCGCCCTGCGCGCATATTCAAATTCTCCGTAGCCGGAAAAAACCATGGCTTTCATATCCGGATAAAGCCGCGCTGCCTGCTCCACCAGCTCCAGTCCATCCACAAACGGCATACGGATATCCGTCACCAGAATATCGGCGCGGTTACAGGAAAGCCATTCCAGCGCTTCTTTTCCGTTTACGGCCTCTGTAATTTCAAATTTCTGATCCATTTTACCAAGCAGAAGCCGAAGTCCCGTCCGCTCGATTTTTTCATCATCTACTATTAAAATACGATACACGATCCCACTCTCCCCTGCGCAGTTTATGCGCATTTCTGATACATATATCCTTATTGTAACACTATTTTGACAATTTTTACAACTACAAAAAGAAATCCTGTACGATTCGCCCAATTCGACGCACCTGTACAGGAATCTTTTTTCCTCATATTGCTTTGTATTCTGTGTTTAGCGTACCGCTTTCCGGTAGCCCGCTGCCTGTGCCTGCTCCTCGCTGTCGAAAATCACGAGGTTCGGGGAATCCTTCATCTCCTCATACGCCGCCTGTCCGGGACAATGGTAAATTTTCGAGCGCCTGTTCCCATAAATTTTCTGCGCCGAAGGATCTGCCGTCTCTTCCTGCGCAATCCTGCTGCTCGTACCGTCCGCGTAACAGATGGAAATTCCGGGCTGTACATTGTATACAAACACGTTGAAGCATACGCCTTCCCCGTTATCCTCTACCGACCAGCCCTCCATTTTGACGCCGCGCGCAACCAGCTCATCCTGATAAAACACCGGCGTTACCCGGTACAGGACATGTCCCTTTGTTTCATTTACATAATCCGCCACCATATTTTCAAACGGCAGCATCCCGGTGACATTCAAATAACGTGTCCCGGTAATCAGATTTTTCTCGTTTGCATTTTCCGCCGTCAGCTGATAACCGATCAGATGACAACGATTATATAGATATTTTCCATCGATTCCGTCATATTCCGACTTCTGCCAGCCGGTCGGCTTCACCTGGCTGATGCTCTCCCGCTCTTTGGTCGGCATCAAATCCTGCCCGACGTTTGCATAAGCAGTCGTACATCTGCCAAGGCTGTCCAGCTCGCCGTAGGTTTCAAAGGATTTCGTCGAGTAGTCCTTTTTCGTAAAAAGCGGAACGTTGTTGTTTAATTCGATCCAGGCCTTTCCCTGATAGACGGGGATTTCAGTGCCCCAGAAGCCGTCCTCTGGCGTTTCTGCAGCGGATGTGCCGCCGCATTTCTTATCTGACGCTACATCACCGTCATCTCCTGCCTCGTCCCGCGCCCCATCGATTCCTTCCTCCATCCATGCCTTCGCCTGATCCAGCAGCACGTCCCCAGTCTCTTTCAGAACGCTGTAGCCGGTCATCAGCACGGATATCGCCAGCAACACTGTTATGAGCCATTTTCGAAAACCGCTGGAATGCCGTTTGCTCCATTTCTCTTTTTTCATAATCTCTCTTCCTGCTCTTGCCTGAAATTTTCTGTCCTGTCCGCAGGTTCATCTGTTTCCTGTTAAAATTTCGCCCTGTCTTTTTTCCGATAACGTTCCAGATCGATCTCCTCATGCGAATAGCCTGCAAAGGTTTCGATCAGCTCCTTCTCCCAGTCATCCGCCGGAAATTTCAAAAAAACGTCCGCCGGATAAACGCGTTTCCATCGAAAAACGATCCATTCATCGATCATTTCGTTTTCCAAATTAACTGCTTCTTCGATCAGGCAAAAGGCCGCTTCGCCCGGCTGCTGCCAAGGCTCCTTCTGTGCAGCTTCCTCCCGTTCCAGCTCCTCCTGCGCAGACTCCACCTGTTCCGCATCTTTCCTTGCAGGCTCTGTCAGCTTTCCCACAAGATCCTCTGCCACGCAGACTGGCGCATCCTCCGGGAAAATACGCCTGCTGTAAGCGCTCATCCAAAGGGGCTTTCCTTCCGTCATCGAAAGGATTTTCTCTGTCACCACGCGATCACGGCTCTGTCTTCTGCCGTTAAACAGCAAACCGTCCTCCTGATCCAGACATACAATTCCTGTCATCCTTCTTCCTCCCTTCTGTCTCTTAACCTGCAATCCCTCTGTCTTACCCTGTCCTTTTCATTCTCAGTCAGAAAATTCCCTGTATTTTTCCAATCCATACTGATTTCTTACAAATGCCCCTTCGGGCAGAAAGCGTTTTTGCCCTTCGAAAAAAGAATGTGCCGTGGCACATTCTCGCGCCGAGGCGCGGTTGCTTC